>Ga0209051_1000161_pt1 | contig 125704 bp, 110 predicted proteins | sample AraplaCvi_mMS_r2_2_FD_184286 | JGI IMG/M metagenome (GOLD analysis project Ga0209051, IMG submission 184286) | Arabidopsis root microbial communities from North Carolina, USA - plate scrape MF_Cvi_mMS_r2 (SPAdes) (version 2) | ecosystem: Host-associated > Plants > Roots > Endosphere | place...
CGCCGATGCTGACGCCGATGCCGATGCCGATGCCGATGCCGATGCCGATGCGGACGCCGATGCCGATGCCGATGCTGATGCCGATGCGGACGCAGACGCCGACGCCGACGCCGACGCCGACGCCGACGCTGACGCTGATGCCGATGCCGATGCCGATGCCGATGCAGACGCAGACGCAGACGCAGACGGCGATCACCTGCTCGATCCGGGCGATGACCTCACCGGCGGCTTGATCGGCGCGACGGACGACAACCTGGGCCTGGGTGGTTCACTCACGCCGGTGCCGGGCGTCATCGACGGCACGACCGACCTGATCGATGACATCGTGTCGCCGATTCTGGGCGAGGAGTTCACGCGGGACGATCCGAACCAGTTCGATCCGGTGGACGATTTCACCGAGACCGTGGTCGACAGCGTGGACGGCGTGGCGGCGCCCATCGTCGACGCCCTGCTGGGCGAAGGCGCCACCGATGCACTGGTCGGCCAGGTCGACCACGTCACCGACGCGCTTCAGAATGGCCTGGACAACCTGGTGGGCGAGAACGGCATCCTGAGCGGAGCGACGACGGCGCTCGGCCTCGATGGCGTCATTGACAACCTGGTGGGCGACGGCGGTGTGGTCGGCGACCTCGTCGAAGGCGTGCTTGGCCAGGACAGCCTCGTCAGCGGCCTGATGGAGGAAAGTGGACTGGTGGGTGGACTCCTTGCCGAAGACGGCCTGGTCGGCAACCTCCTGGGTGAAGACAGCGCCGTCGGCGGGCTGCTCGGCAACGCGCTGAGCGACGAAGGCATCGTTGGCGGACTCCTGGGCGAAGACGGCGCGCTGGGCGGGCTGCTCGGCGGTCCGTTGGGCGAGGAAGGCCTGCTCGGTGGACTGCTCGGCGGCGACGGTGCCCTCGGCGGCCTCCTTGGCGACGGCCTGGTCGGTGGCTTGCTGGGCGGAGAAGGCACGCTGGCCGGCGTGCTCGGCAGCGAAGGTCTGACCGGTAGCTTGCTCGGCCAGGACGGCGTGGTGGACAACCTGCTCGGCACGGACGGCGTCGTGGGCGGCCTGATCGAAGACAGCCCGCTCGGTGGCCTGCTGGGCGGCGAGGACGGCCTGCTCGGCGGCCTGACCGAAGGCGTGCTGGGTGACGACGGTCTGCTGGGCAATGTGCTTGGCGACGACGGCGTGCTTGGCGGTCTGTTGAGTGGAGACGGCCTCCTGGGCAACCTGCTGGGTGGCGACCTCTTGGGCGGTGACTTGCTCGGCGGCGATCTGCTGGATGGCGTGCTGGGTGAGGATGGCCTTGTCGACAACCTGCTCGGTGGTGACCTCTTGGGCGGTGACTTGCTCGGCGGTGACCTGCTCGACGGCGTCCTCGGTGAGGACGGCTTGGTCGGCAACCTGCTCGGTGGCGATCTCCTGGGCGGTGACCTGCTCGGCGGTGATCTGCTCGATGGGGTCCTCGGCGAGGACGGCTTGGTCGGCAACCTGCTCGGCGGCGATCTCCTGGGTGGCGACTTGCTTGGCGGCGATCTGCTCGACGGCGTGCTGGGCGAGGACGGCCTCGTCGACAACCTGCTCGGTGGCGACCTCCTGGGTGGCGACTTGCTCGGCGGCGACCTGCTCGACGGCGTGCTGGGCGAAGACGGCCTGGTCGGCAACCTGCTCGGTGGCGACCTCCTGGGTGGCGACTTGCTCGGAGGCGACCTGCTCGACGGCGTGCTGGGCGAAGACGGCCTGGTCGGCAACCTGCTCGGTGGCGACCTCCTGGGTGGTGATCTGCTTGGCGGTGACCTGCTCGGCGGCGTACTGGGTGAAGACGGCCTGGTCGACAACCTGCTCGGTGGCGATCTCCTGGGTGGTGATCTGCTTGGCGGTGACTTGCTGGGTGGCGTGCTGGGTGAAGACGGCCTGGTCGGCAACCTGGTCGGTGGCGATCTCCTGGGCGGTGATCTGCTCGGCGGTGACCTGCTGGGTGGCGTGCTGGGTGAAGACGGCCTCGTCGGCAACCTGGTCGGTGGCGATCTCCTGGGCGGTGATCTGCTCGGCGGTGACCTGCTGGGTGGCGTGCTGGGTGAAGACGGCCTGGTCGGCAACCTGCTTGGCGGCGACCTCCTGGGAGGGACCATCGCTCCGATCACCAGCCAGGTCGATCAAGGGCTCGGCGGCAGCGGAACGCCGGTTGCCAGCATCCTGGACAGCCTGCTGGGCTGATCGATGATCCGGCCACCGTCCTTCGTCGAGAGGGGCGGTGGTGGACGCTTCTGAAAAGAAGGGACGGGCCTTCGCGGCCTGTCCCGGACAAGCCCGCGCAGATCCGGCTCAGCGCAACGCTGCTGCCGGATCTGCGCGGCGCACTTCCATCACGCCATGGCCGGTGGCCTGCTCGTAGACCGACGGCACGCGCGTGACCAGGTGCAGCAGGATGCGCGGCGCGCCGGTCTTGATGGACCATCGCAACAGGATGCCGGCCGCCACCAGCGGCCCGCCGACCCACGGATGCCCGGCCAGCGCCACGGCGATGCCCGGGCCGATGAGGGCAATCGCCAGCGGCATGGCGTACGTTCGTTGTGACACGAAGGCCGCTGCCAGCGCCGGATTGACGATGACGCGAAAACGCCCCTGCGGAAGGCCTTGGCGAAATTCCTCGAAGGGAACGTATTCGGCACTGTCCTGCATGTCGCTCTGATGGTTCATGCGCTGCATTCTGACGCGGTGTTCAGCCGCCCCCGGCCTGCTTCAGCGATGCGGCGACCCGTTCGACCATCCGCTTGCCGAGCACCGACGGCGCGAAGCCCTCGTGCGTGAGCGCGAAGATGCCCAGCGATGGGTTGACGATGGGCCGGAAGTCCAGCTCGCCGCTGCGATGGGCGCGCGCCGTCAGGTCGTCCACGATCGCGACACCGGCGCCGCAGGCCGCCAGCGCGCAGGCCATCTGCCCGGAGCGTACGTCGATCGATGACGCCGCCTCCGCCTGGCTGCCCGCGCACCAGTCAGCAATGATGCGGCCCTGCGGCGTGCCCCGGCTGAACGAGATCAGGCGCTCATTCAGCACATCGCGGGGGCGCAGCACTTGCTCCCACCGGCGGCCTTGCGGGTGCCTTCGTCGCACCGGACATCCCATGCGGACGAATGCCAGGGTTTACCCCAATCACCGGTCCGGCAATTCGGACAGCCTCGTCGCCGCGCAGCCGGATCGTCGTCAGGCCCTCCATTTCATTCCCGCCTCGTTCCCCATGAAATCAACGACTTAGCGGGCCCTGCGCGCCACGCGCCGCGTGGCACATCGATTGCTCTGTACCAGGGCCGGCCGCATCGCCCGATGCAGGTCCCGGCCATGACACAGGAGACAAACCGATGAGCACCATGGGTGACCTTGACCCCCCGGACACCGGCGAACGGGTTGACGCGCTCACGCCCAACGTCGATGCCAACTCGCACCGCAATGCGGCCTGACGAGGATGCGGCCATGAACGACACCGTGACGCCGCCAGCGTCTGAAATTTTCCAGGAGACTCCCGTGGACCAACCATCCGCCGCCCCCAAGCCCTTCTACAAATCGCTCTACTTCCAGGTCATCACCGCCATCGTGCTCGGGGTGCTGCTGGGGCACTTCTATCCCGACACCGGGGCATCGATGAAGCCGCTGGGCGACGGCTTCATCAAGCTCATCAAGATGATCATCGCGCCGATCATCTTCTGCACCGTGGTGGTCGGCATCGCCGGCATGGAAGACATGAAGAAGGTCGGCAAGACCGGCGGGCTGGCGCTCCTGTACTTCGAGATCGTGAGCAGCATCGCGCTGGTGGTGGGGCTGGTCATCATCAACATCGTGCGTCCTGGCGCCGGCATGAACGTCGACGTGAGCCAGCTCGACGCCAAGAGCATCGCGGCCTACACCGGTCCCGGAAAGATGCAGAGCACCACCGACTTCCTGCTCAACGTCATCCCCAGCACGGTGGTCGACGCCTTCGCCAAGGGCGAGATCCTGCAGGTGCTGCTGATCGCGGTGATGTTCGGTTTCGCGCTGCACAAGTTCGGCGGACGCGGCACGCTGGTGTTCGACGTGATCGAGAAGGGCTCGCATGTGCTCTTCGTGATCGTGGGCTACATCATGAAGGTCGCGCCCATCGGCGCCTTCGGTGCCATGGCCTTCACCATCGGCAAGTACGGGGTGAGTTCGCTGCTGCAGCTGGGCCAGCTGATGGCCACCTTCTATGCCACCTGCCTGTTCTTCATCTTCGTGGTGCTGGGGCTCATTGCGCGGGCGCACGGCTTCAGCATCTGGAAGTTCATCAAGTACATCAAGGAAGAACTGCTGATCGTGCTGGGCACCTCGTCCTCGGAGTCGGTGCTGCCGCGCATGATGGCCAAGCTGGAGAACCTGGGCGCGAAGAAGTCGGTGGTCGGCCTGGTGGTGCCCACGGGCTACTCGTTCAACCTGGACGGCACCTCGATCTACCTGACGATGGCGGCGGTGTTCATCGCGCAGGCGACCAACACCGACATGACGCTCACGCAGCAGCTCACGCTGCTGGCCGTGCTGCTGCTCACCTCGAAGGGTGCGGCGGGCGTCACGGGCAGCGGCTTCATCGTGCTGGCGGCCACGCTTTCGGCCGTCGGCCACGTGCCGGTGGCGGGCCTGGCGTTGATCCTGGGCATCGACCGCTTCATGTCGGAAGCCCGCGCGCTGACCAACCTGATCGGCAACGGCGTGGCCACGGTGGTGGTCGCCAAGTGGACCAATGACCTGGACACCGTCCGCATGAAGCGCATGCTGGACAACGAGACCCCGGCCGAGGCCGACGCGCCCGAGGCGGTGCTGGACAAGGTCGAGACCCACATGCCGGTGGCCCAGCCGCACTGAGGCGTGGCACTCGCGGTGGAACGCGCCTGAACGGGTTTCTTGTCACACAACGCACCAAGGAGAAAGCAGATGAGCGAGAGCAAGCAGCAACACGTGGTCCTGGTCACCGGCGGCATGGGCGGCCTGGGCGAGACGATCTCCACCAAGATGGTCGATGCGGGCTACAAGCTCGCGGTGACTTACTCGCCGGGCAACAAGTCGCACGCCGAATGGGTGGCCCAGATGGCGTCGCGCGGCTACCAGATCCTGGCCGTTCCCTGCGACGTGGCCGACTACGACTCGTGTGCACGGGCGGTGGGCCAGGTGCAGGAGGCCCTGGGCCCGGTCGACGTGCTGGTCAACAACGCCGGCATCACGCGCGACATGACCTTCAAGAAGATGGACCAGATCAACTGGAACGCCGTGCTGCGCACCAACCTCGACAGCCTGTTCAACATGAGCAAGCAGGTGGCCGACGGCATGGTGGAGCGGGGCTGGGGCCGCATCATCAACGTGTCGTCGGTGAACGGCTCGAAGGGCGCGTTCGGCCAGACCAACTACTCGGCCGCCAAGGCCGGCGTGCACGGGTTCACCAAGGCGCTGGCACTCGAAGTGGCGAAGAAGGGCGTGACGGTGAACACCATCTCGCCCGGCTACATCGGCACCAAGATGGTCACTGCCATTCCGAAGGAAGTGCTCGACAGCAAGATCCTGCCGCACATCCCGGTGGGGCGCCTCGGCAAGCCCGAGGAAGTGGCGGGGCTGATCATCTATCTCGCATCGGAGGAGGCGGCTTTCGTGACCGGTGCCAACATTGCCATCAACGGCGGCCAGCACATGCAGTGACCGATGACGCCGTGCCCGAACCCGCCCTGGGCCTGGATGAAACCGTCCGTGACACCCGCCACCGGGCAGCCACTGATGCGGCGTTCACGGCCTTGTGCAATAACGGGTTCATGATTCCACGGCAGCCGGCACTGCACTTCGACTTGCCTTCCCACAGCCCGAGACGGTGGCGCGGCCTGCCGCGCTGGTGCGGCGCACTGGCGCTGGTGGCCGCGGCCGCCTTTGCGGGGCATCACTTCGCCATGCAGAACGGCCTCGCGCGGCTGAGCGAGGCGGCCGACCACCGGCTCGACATGCTTGCCACAGGGCTCGATGCCGACCTGGCCCGTTTCGAGTACCTGCCCGCGCTGCTGGAGATGACGCCCATCGTCCCCGCACTGCTCGGCACGCCCTCGGATGCACCGCTGCGCGATGCGGTCAACCGCTACCTCGACGGCGTCAACGCCGCCGCCGGCGCAGAAATGCTCTACGTGCTGGACTCGGCCGGCACCTCGCTGGCCGCTTCCGACTGGAACCGGCCCGGCACCACCGTTGGCCAGGACCTGTCGTTCCGGCCCTACGTGATCGATGCGCTGGGGCAGGGCAAGGGCCGCTTCTACGGCGTCGGCATCACCAGCCGCAAGCCCGGCTACTACCTCTCGTATGCCTTGCGCCGCGGCCAGCCCTCGCGCGGCGTGGTCGCCGTGAAGGTGAACCTGGAGGAATCCGAACGCGCCTGGCGCAAGCTGCCGGGCGACGTGGCGCTGATCGACCAGCGCGGCGTGGTGATCCTCGCCACCCGCGAAGACCTCAAGTTCCGGCCGATGCTGCCGCTCGACGCCCAGCAGCGGGCCGAGGTGCAGCGCTCGCGCCCCTACGGCGAGGCCGGCCTGCAGCCGCTGCAATGGACGCTGAAGGAGACGCTGGCGCGCGATGTGAGGGTCATCGCGCTCGACGGCATCGACCAGCTGGCCTCCACGCGCTCGCTGCGCGGTGCGCCGTGGCAGCTGATGGCGCTCGACGACCTGGCGCCGGTGCGCGTGGGCGCGCGCAACGCCGCCATCACCGCGAGCCTCGCAATGGCGGTGCTGTTGCTGGTGGCCGTGACGCTGTGGCAGCGCCGCCGCGCCGTGCGGCAGAAACTGGCCAACCAGGCGGCGCTGCAGGCGGCGCACGACACGCTCGAGTCGACCGTGGTGGCGCGCACCGCACAGCTGCGCGCCGCCCAGGGCGAGCTGGTGCATGCCGGCAAGATGGCGGCGCTGGGCCAGATGTCGGCCGGCGTGGTGCACGAACTGAACCAGCCGCTCACCGCGATGCGCACGCTCTCGGAGAGCGCCGCCATCCTGCTCGACAAGAACCGCCTGGACGACGTGCGTGGCAACCTGCAGCGCATCCGGGACATGGTCGACCGCCTGGCGCGCCTGACCTCGCAGCTCAAGACCTTCGCGCACAAGAGCGAACTTCCGCTCGCGGCGGTGCCGGTGGCGCGAGCCGTGGCCGACGCGCAGGCCATCGTGGCCGAGGCCATCAAGAAGAACGGCGTCGCCTTCGAAGTCGACGTGCAGCCCGCGGCGCTGAGCGTGATGGCCGAAGAGGCCGCGCTGGGCAGCGTGCTCGTCAACCTGATGCGCAACGCCATCGACGCCATGCAGGCCTCGCCCCGGCGCAGGCTGCGGCTCGAGGCGCGGCCGCAAGAGGGCCGGGTGCTGCTGCGGGTGAACGACACCGGACCGGGCATTCCATCCCACATCCTGCCGCGCCTGTTCGAGCCCTTCGTCAGCAGCAAGCCGGCCGGCACGGGCCTCGGGCTCGGGCTCGCGATCTCGGCACAATTGGTGCGCGCCATGGACGGCACGCTGCGTGCGGCCAACCTGCCGGAAGGCGGCGCCTCCTTCATCGCCGACCTTCCGGCCGCCGTGCAGGCCGTTCTTATTCCCACCCCCACAGGAGTGATCAACAAGTGAGCGAAGCCCCTGCCATCCGGGTGATGCTGGTCGAGGACGACGAAGACGTCCGCATCAGCACGACCCAGGTGCTGACCCTGGCCGGTTTCGAGGTCGAATCCTTTGCGAGCGTCGAACGCGCGCGCAGCCACATCAGCTTCGGCGTGCCGGCCATCGTGGTCTGCGACGTGCGCCTGCCAGGCCTGAGCGGCGCCGAATGGCTGCCCGAGCTGCACGGCATCGATGCCGAGCTGCCCGTGATCCTGGTCACCGGCCACGGCCATATCGCGATGGCGGTGCAGGCCATGCGCGAGGGCGCCTACGACTTCATCGAGAAGCCCTTCAGCTCCGAGCGGCTGGTGGCCATCGTGCGCCACGCCATCGAGCGCCGGCAGCTTTCGCTGCAGGTGCGCGCGCTGCGCGATGCGCTGGAGAACTGGAACGGCATCCAGTCGGTGCTGATCGGCCGGTCGGCCCAGATGCAGCTGGTGCGCCGCACCGTGATGACGCTCGCCGAAACCTCGGCCGACGTGCTGGTCTACGGCGAAACCGGCACCGGCAAGGAACTCGTCGCGCGCTGCCTGCACGAGCACAGCGAACGCCGCCGCCAGCATTTCGTTCCGCTCAACTGCGGCGGCCTGCCCGAGGCGCTGGCCGAGAGCGAGCTGTTCGGCCACGAGGCCGGCGCCTTCACCAGCGCCAACCGCGTGCGCGTGGGCAAGTTCGAATATGCCAATGGCGGCACGCTCTTCCTCGACGAGATCGAGAGCATGCCGATGGCCGTGCAGATCAAGCTGCTGCGCGCGCTGCAGGAGCGCAGCATCGAGCGCATCGGCTCCAACAAGGCCATTGCCTTCGACTGCCGCGTGGTGGCCGCAAGCAAGGAGGACCTGAAGGACATGAGCGACCGCCAGAAGTTCAGGGCCGACCTGTACTACCGGCTCGGCGTCGCCTTCATCGAGCTGCCGCCGCTGCGCGAGCGACGCGAAGACATTCCCCTGCTGTTCGAGCACTTCACGCTGCTGGCCGCGAGCCGCTACGGGCGTGCGGCGCCACTGCCCACCAACGCCCAGCTGGCCGACCTGATGGCCTACGCGTGGCCGGGCAACGTGCGCGAGCTGCGCAACGTGGCCGACCGTTTCGTCCTGGGCCTGCTCGGCGAGCGCCTGACGCAGACCCGCGGCACCGGCGAGGGCTTGCCGGCGCTGCCGCGCGCGCTGCCGCAGCAGGTGGAATCCTTCGAGCGCGCGGTGATCGTCGAGGCGCTGCGCAAGCACCAGGGCGACCAGCCGGCCACGGCGGCCTCGCTCGCCATCGCACGGCAGACGCTGCACGACAAGCTGCGCAAGCTCGGCATCGCGGCGGAAGAGTTCAAGTCCCCGTAACCGGCGGGGCGGCTCGGGCTTGGCGATCGCCCGGCACAGAGACCAGGACCGCGGTCTCAAAGCTTGGCGAGCGGCACCTGCAGGTCGGCGAGCTGCGCAGCATCGACGCTGGTGCGGCGCTCGATCAGCCGCCGCGCAAATCGCAGGTCGCGCGCGGCATTGGGGCCCAGCGCCGCAACGACCTTGCCGGAGTCCAGGAAGAACATCACGAAGCTGCCGGAATTGCGGTCGCCGCGCACGACCACATCGTGTGCCGGCGTGGGCATGCCGAAGATCTGCAGGTTGACCTCGTACTGGTCCGACCAGAACCAGGGCAGCGGCTGGTGGTTCACCGCGATGCCGAGCGCCGCGCGCGCAGCGGCAATGCCCTGCTCCTGGGCGTTCTGCCACGATTCGAGCCGCATCCGGCGCCCCGCCCATTCGCACTGCCATGCAGCCACGTCGCCCGCGGCCAGGATGTCGGGATCGGAGGAGCGGCACTGCGAATCGACCAGCACGCCGCCATCGCATGCCAGGCCAGCCTCGCGCGCGAGCTCGTCGTTGGGGACCAGGCCGACACCGATGAGGACCGCGTCGCATTCGATCTCGCGCCCATCGGTGAATGACGCCGTGAGACCGCCCCGCGCGTTCTGCGCCAGGCGTTCGATGCCGGTGCCGAGCCGGACATCGACGCCGTGCGCGATGTGGAGCTGCAGCAGGTAGCCGGAGATTTCCGGCGGAACGGTGCGCTCGCACAGCCGGCCCATCGCTTCCACGACGGTCACCTCCATGCCTTTCTTGCGGGCCGTCGCAGCCACTTCGAGTCCGATCCAGCCGCCCCCGACGACGAGCAGCCGCTTGCCGGCCAACAGCGCGGCACCGAGCGCCGCCGCATCCTCGATGCTGCGCAAGCTGAAGACGCCGGGCAGGTCCGCGCCCGGGATATCCAGGCGGCGCGCCCGGCCGCCGCTGCAGAGAATCAGCTTGTCGTAGGAAACATGCGCTCCCTGCGTCAGGTGGAGCTGCTTCGCGGCCCGGTCGATGAAGGTCGCGCCGACGTTCGGCCGCCAGTCGATGCGAAGCGCATCGAAGGCTTCCGGTTTCAGCAGGTGGGTCGTGTCCGCCTGCGCGTCCCCGGCGAGCACCGCCTTGGACAGCGGCGGGCGCTCGTAGGGACGATGCGGCTCGTCGCCGACCAGCACCACGCGCCCCGCGAAACCCTCGCTGCGCAGCGTCTGCGCGGCCCAGCCGCCGGCCTGGCCGGCGCCCACGATGGCGATGGTTTCGGTATTCATGAGTTCAACCGAGCGAGAGAAACACCCGGCCCGCATCGATCTTCACCGGGTATGCGCGGATCGCCTCGGTCACGGGCGCGCAGGTCGGCTTTCCATTGCGCACGTCGAACTTGCCCTGGTGCAGCGGGCACTCGATCTCGTGGCCTTCGAGGAAGCCCTCGCACAGGCGCGCATGGCCGTGGGTGCACACGTTGTCGGTCGCGTAGATCTGGCCGTCCACGTTGTACAGCGCGATGTCGCGCCCGCCGACCTGCATGCCGACGACATCGTCGGCGGGTACTTCGTCGACCGCTGCGGCCTCGGTCCATTGGGAATCGCTCATGGCTGGCCTCAGAGGGGATAGATGACGGAGTTGGGGATCATTTCGCTGTCGTAGATGACCTGGCGCGAGGCAAACTTCAGCCCCTCGGCGGTACGCACGACCACATCGATGTAGCGGCCCACATTGAAGACGCTCGAGAGTTCGGACAGCTTGGTGCGGAACACCGCGTAGTTGGCCTCGCACTCGAAGCGGTCCGCCTCGGCCTTCAGCACGAGCGGCGTCCCGACCACGTGGCGCTGGTAGTAGGGGTCGTGGAACAGGGTCTCGCGGATGCCGTAGACGCGGTCCTTCAGCATGCCCTTGCTTTCGAACGACAGCGTGGCCAGCGGAAAGCCGCGCTCGTGGTTCTCGCGCGGCTGCAGGCGGTAGCTGCAGTCGTCCGTGAAGAATTCCGGCCAGAGTTCCCATTGGCCGGAACTCACCGCCTGGGCGTAGCGGGCATAGAGCTGGGTCAGCTCGAAGTAGTCCTGGAAGTTCATCTCAAGCCTCCATGACCTTGCGCCAGTATTCGTACATGCCCCGGATCAGCGTCTCGGTGACCATGTGGTCCGTGTCGCCGACTTCGCGTCCGCCGAGTTCGGCGAGCGTGCGGTGGAAAGGTTTCTGTTCGAAGCCTTTCTGCGAAAGCTCGATCACCTCGCCATCGTCGGCCGAAACGAAGCCCGCCGGTCCGAAGAGATTGGCCTGGCGCAGCCGCCGCAAGGTCATGGCGTCGTCGTCGTCCTCGAAGCCGAAGTGCGTCCAGACGAAATCGAAGGCGCCCGGGCCGCTCGGCTGGATATGCCGGGTCGAGACGCTGTTGACCTGCTGCTGGAAGATCACGCTCGGGAACAGCGTCATCATCACCGCCGTCGGGCCGCGCCACCACGGCTCGGGCACGATGTCCAGGAAGCGGTCGTCGTTGAGCTTCATGCTTTCCTTGAAGCTCGACACCTGTGTGACCTGGTCGGCCTTGCCGCTCGCGCCGCGGGTCGAGATCATCGCGGCGTGGCGGTGATGGCGGTCCATCTTCAGCTCCGACTTGTTGTCGGCGCGCCAGAGCCCGAAGGTGACGAACCAGGTGTGCAGCAGGCCCGGGTGGTACGGGTCCTTGATGTTCTCCTGCATCAGCTTCCAGTTGCCGGGAATGCGCTGGCGGTTGTAGCCGAGGATCGTGAGCTTGCGGCCGTTGAACAGCCGGTCGAAGTAGCCCAGGATTTCCGGGCCCATGAAGTCCTCGAGTGATTCCACCTGTGCATCGAAGGACGCGAACACGACGCCGCCGCGCGTGGCGACCTTGAGCTTGTTGAGGCCGTGCTCGGCCGGCTTGAAGTCGGCCGGCATTCCGCCATTGACCTTGCCGTCCTGCTTCACGCCGCGGCGAAAGGGCACGCCCTGCAGGTCGCCGCCCAGCGAGTAGTTCCACTGGTGATAGGGACAGGTGAACCCGCCGGCCTTGCGGTTGCCATGGCGCTCGCGGCAGAACTGCATGCCCCGGTGCGCGCATACGTTTTCCACCACGCTGATGGAGCCTTCCGCATCCCGGACCATGATCACCGAGCGCTCGCCGATCACCGTGCGCTTGAAGTCGCCGACCTCGGGAATCTCGGCCTCCAGGCCCACGTAGCACCAGTGGCCCCGGTAGAAAAGGCGTTCGAGCTCCTGCCGGTGCTGGTCGGCGTCGGTGTAGGCCATGAAGGGAATGCGGCTCGTGCCCTTGTCTTCCCAGCGGATCTGCTGCGGGAAAACGGCCGATGTGTCGTCCATGTCTTGTCTCCTGTGCGGCCGCGTCGCCTGGGCCGCTCGTCTTGTGGTTCCCAATGATCGGCAGTTCGAGCCTATCGTTCAATAGAATGTGCCGAATAATTCATATAGATTTCGCGAATGGAGACGCGGTGGAACTCAAGGACATCGACCTCAACCTGCTGGTGGTGTTCAACCAGCTGCTGATCGACCGACGGGTGTCGAAGGCGGCGGCGAATCTGGGCCTCTCGCAGCCCGGCGTGAGCAACGCGCTGGCGCGCCTGCGCAAGCTCACCGACGACCCGCTGTTTCTTCGAACGCCCAAGGGCATGGAACCCACGCCCTTCGCCGAGCAGCTGGCCGCGCCGACCGCGAGCGCCCTGCAGACGATCCATGCCGCCATCAACCAGCGGAGCTCGTTCGAGCCGGCCACGTCGACGCGCGCCTTCACCATCGGCATGACCGACATCGGGGAGATCTATTTCCTGCCCAAGCTGATGAAGGAGCTGGCGCGCGTGGCGCCGGGCCTCTCGATCAGCACCGTTCGCAACACGGCGGTCAATCTCCAGGACGAGATGGAATCCGGCCACGTCACCCTGGCCATCGGCTTGCTGCCGCAGCTCAAGAGCGGCTATTTCCAGCGGCGGCTGTTCAAGCAGCACTACGTCTGCATGTTCCGCCGGGGCCATGCGCTCGACAAGCGCCAGATCTCGCTGGCCGAGTTCTCGAAGGCCGATCACGTGGTCGTGGTCTCGGAGGGAACCGGCCACGGCAAGGCGGATGAGCTTCTCAGCCGCAAGAAGATCGTGCGCAAGGTTGTCCTGACGGTGCCGCACTACGTGGCGGTCGGCCATATCCTGCACGGCTCCGACCTCGTGGCGACGGTGCCCGAGCGGCTCGCCCAGGCCCTGGCCGGTCCGTTCGGCCTGTCCTATGTGCGCCATCCGGCCAGGCTGCCCGAGATTGCGATCAGCCTGTTCTGGCACGGCCGCTATCACCGGGACCCCGCCGTGGCGTGGCTGCGCGCCCTGATCGTGCGGCTTCACGGGGAGGGTGTGCCCGGCTGAAGCGCTCCATTGAATGTACGTACGTTCACTAAACGACTCCGATGCTATCATCGGACCCTTCCCACAGGACTCCCTGGAGGCTCGCCCATGCGTTATCCCGGCCCGCGCGAGAACGACCGAGATGGATCGAAGGCGGCGATCGAGCCCGTGCGGGTCACCCGCGAAGGGCTCCTCGATGACGCCTTCATGGCGCAGGTCTATGCGCAGCTCCCGGTGGGCGTGCGGCTGCGCACCGCGGAGGAACTGGAAGCGTCCATCGAAGGCGTGCTTTCGCGGCACGATGGCAATGCAGCCGTTCATGTGTTCGGATATGGATCGCTGATGTGGAACCCCGCGGTGGAGCACACCGGCGTGCATCCGGCGAAAGTCCACGGTTGGCACCGCTCCTTCTGCCTGCGCTCGATCGTCGGGCGAGGCTCGCAGGAGCACCCCGGACTGATGCTCGCGCTCGACCGGGGCGGCGCGTGCCAGGGATTGCTGTTGCAGATCGAGCCGCGCAAGGCGCGCGATGAGCTGCGGGTGCTCTGGCGAAGGGAGATGCTGACCGAGGTGTACCAGGCCCGGTGGGTGACCGCCCATGCGGAGGGCCGGCCGGTGCGCGCAATCACCTTTGCGGTCGACCGATCCCATCCACGCTACACGAAGGCGCTCTCCCTGCACGAGATGGCCCGGATGATCAACACGGGAGCGGGCAGCCTCGGCAGCTGCCGCGAGTACTTCGACGCCACGCTTCGAAAGCTCGAGGCGCTCGGCATACGCGACGTGGGGATGGAGCGGCTGCGCAGCGCCGTGGGCTGAAGCCGCATCCGCGCCATCAGGCCGCTGCCGGTGCGCGCAGCTCCTTGCGCAGGATCTTGCCCACGGTCGATTTGGGCAAGGCCTCGAGAAAGGTGATGTGTCGAGGCACCTTGTAGGGCGCCAGGAGCTCGCGGCAATGCGATTCGACCTGGTCCGCCTGCAGGCCCGGCGAGCGGCGTACGACGAACAGGTGGGGGACTTCGCCGGAGCGCTCGTCGGGCACGCCGACGCAGGCGCACTCCAGCACCTCCGGATGCAGCGCGACCACGCCCTCGATCTCGTTCGGATACACGTTGAATCCGGACACCAGGATCATGTCCTTCTTGCGGTCGACGATGGTCATCAGCCCCTGCGCATCCATGGTGACGACATCGCCCGTGCGGAACCAGCCATCGCCGGTGAATGCCATGCGCGTTTCTTCCTCGCGCTTCCAGTAGCCGGCGAACACCTGCGGGCCCTTGATGAGCAACTCGCCGGGCGCGCCCGGCGCCGCCGGCTCGCCCGCGTCGTCGACGATCATCACGTCGGTGGAGGGCACCGGAACTCCGATGGTGCCGTTGCAGCCCGGCGCATTGAAGGTGGCGCTGGGCGATGTCTCCGTGAGCCCATAGGCCTCGGTGATCGGCGGCCCGCCCGCCGCCTCCCACTTGCGCGCGACCGCCGCCTGGATCGAGGCGCCGGCGCCGATGACCATGCCGCAGCGCGAAAAGTCGACCGACGACAGTTCGGGCAGGTTCACCATGCCGTTGAACATGGTGTTGACGCCGATCAGCACGTCGAAAGGCGCCCGGCGCAACTCGGCGCACAGGGCCTTGGTGTCGCGCGGATTCATGACGAGCCGGTTGTGTCCGCCGCTCGCCAGCGCCATCAGCGCCATGCCGAGCGGGAAGATGTGGTACAGGGGCAGCGGCGTGACCAGCTCGAAGTTCTGGAACTCGAGGTTCAGCCGCAGCCAGGACTGCATCTGCAGCACACTCGCCAGGACGTTGCGATGCGTAAGGCAGGCGCCCTTCGATACGCCGGTCGTGCCGCCCGTGTATTGCAGGAACGCGAGATCTGAGGGGCGCACCTGTGCGGCGCTGAAGCCTGCATCCTGCACCGATGCGATGGCAGTGTGCAGCGGGACGAGATGCACGTCGGAGCCGCGTGCCGACATCGGCCGATCGCCGGCGGGCGCGAGCAGCGATCGCCTCAAGTCCTGCATCGGCGCGGTGACGACGTGCCGCACCTCCGTCCGCTCGATGGCCTCGGCCGCGAGTCCCGCGAACGGATCGGCAACCACCAGCGCCGCTGCGCCGGAATCCGCCAACTGGTACGCCACTTCGCGGGCCGTGTAGAGCGGATTCATGGTCACTCCCACGAAGCCTGCGCGTGCGATCGCAGCCAAGGCAACGGGATAGAGGAGGTGGTTCGGCAGCAGCAGCGCCACGCGGTCGCCGGGCTGCAGCCCTGCCGCCTGCAGGAAGGCCGCAAAGCGAGCCGATGCCTGTTCGAGCTCGGCGAAGGTCAGTGATTCGCCGTTGCACGTCACGGCCGGCCGGCCGGCGTTTCGAGCGAAGGCGCCTTCGAGCAGGGTGGCAAGGGTTTCGTGCTCGCCGTAGACGAGGTCGCGGGGCAGTCCTTCCGGGTAGGACGCATGCCAGATTCTTTGATCCACGTTGTCTCCTTTTTTTGCTTTGGTCAGGACAGCGCTTCGCGAACGAAGTCCATCCGGTCCTGGCCGAAGAACATCTGGCCGCCGACGAAGAGCGTGGGTGCGCCGAACACGCCGCGCTCGACCGCCTCCTGCGTCGTTGCCTTCAGTGCGGCCTTGGTCTCGGCGTCCTGCGCCAGGCGCTCGATCTCGGCGGGGTCGAATCCGCCTTCGACCAGCGTGCGCGCCGTGAGCTGCGCATCGTTGAGGTTGAGCGCATCGATCCACAGCGCCTTGAACACGCAGCCCAGCAGCTGCTGCAGCTGCTCGGGGCGGCGCAGTTGAATGCCGGTGACCGCACGCATGAGGAACAGCGTGATGACGGGGAAGTGCGGGTTGCCCTGGAACGGCACGCCATAGCGGCGCGCATGGCGCTCGTAATCCATCTGCGTATAGCGCCCCTTGGCGGGGATGGTGGCCGGCGAGGCATTGCCGGTGGCCTGGTAGACACCGCCCAGCAACATCGGCCGGTAGACGAGGTCGGCACCGTGGCTCGCGCACAGGGCGGGCAGCTGCGTCCACGCCAGGTAGGACGACGGGCTTCCCACATCGAAGAAGAAATCGACTGACTTGCGCATTGAGGGACTCCTTTAAGTTAACGAACGTTTGGTAAACGAAAGCTATGTGATTGAACGAGCTTCGTCAACGGGGTTTCCTTGGGCTTTGCCCTTGATTGACAAACGAACGTTCATTGATTAACGTGCAATGACCTAACGAACGTTTTTTAAAGGAGACCGTATGGACCCATCAGCCAACCACCGCGGCGTGGCTCTCGTCATCGGCGCGGGCGACGCCACCGGCAGCGCGATCGGCGCGCGCTTCGCCCGAGAGGGCTACGTCGCGTGCCTGACGCGGCGCACGGCCGACAAGCTGGAGCCGGCCGTCGAGCGCATCCGCGCGGCCGGCGGCCAGGCGTTCGGCTACGGCAGCGATGCGCGCAAGGAGGAAGAGGTCGTGGCCCTCATCGACCAGATCGAGAAGGAGCGCGGCCCGATCGAAGTGATGGTGTTCAACATCGGCGCCAACGTGCCCAGCAGCATCCTGGAGGAGACCGGGCGCAAGTACATGAAGATCTGGGAGATGGCCGCCTTCAGCGCCTTCCTGAACGCGCGCGAGGTCGCCCGCAGGATGGTCGAGCGCGGGCGCGGCACGATTCTCTTCACCGGCGCGACGGCCGGCATCCGCGGCTCGGCGAAGTTCGCGGCCTTTGCCGGCGCCAAGCATGCGCTGCGCGCCCTGGCCCAGAGCATGGCGCGCGAGCTCGGCCCGCGCGGCATCCACGTGGCGCACATCGTGGTCGACGGCGCGATCGACACGGAGTTCATCCGCAGCAACTTCCCCGAACGCTACGCGCTGAAAGAGCAGGGCGGCATCCTGAATCCCGAGCACATCGCGGAGAACTACTGGTACCTGCACACCCAGCCCCGGGACGCATGGACCTTCGAGATGGACCTTCGTCCCTACATGGAAACCTGGTGAAAGACACATGAAAACACGCATCACTGAACTCTTCGGCATCCGCCACCCGATCATCCAGGGCGGCATGCACTACGTCGGCTTTGCCGAGCTTGCTGCGGCCGTGTCCAACGCCGGCGGGCTCGGGCTCATCACGGGCCTCACGCAACGGACGCCCGAGCTCCTGGCCAAGGAAATCAGCCGCTGCCGCGAGATGACGGACCAGCCCTTCGGCGTGAACCTCACGTTCCTGCCGACCCTGTCCTCGCCGCCATACCCCGAGTACATCGCGGCCATTGCCGAAGGCGGCGTGCGCATCGTCGAGACGGCGGGGCGCAGTCCCGAGGCCTACATGCCCGCGCTCAAGAAGGCCGGCATCAAGGTCATCCACAAGTGCACCTCGGTGCGGCACGCGCTGAAGGCCGAAGCGATCGGCTGCGATGCCGTGAGCGTGGACGGTTTCGAGTGCGGCGGCCACCCGGGCGAGGACGACCTGCCGAACATGATCCTGCTGCCGCGTGCGGCCGAGGAGCTGAAGATCCCGTTCGTCGCCTCCGGCGGCATGGCCGATGCGCGCAGCCTGGTGGCGGCGCTGGCGCTGGGTGCGGAAGGCATGAACATGGGCACGCGCTTCGTGGCCACGCAGGAAGCGCCGATTCACCAGAACGTGAAGGACGCCATCGTGGCGGCCACCGAGCTGGACACACGGCTGGTGATGCGCGGCCTGCGCAACACGGAACGCGTGCTGACCAATTCATCGGTCGAGCAGCTGATCCGGATCGAGAAGGAAAAAGGAGCCGACCTCAAGTTCGAGGACATCATCGACCAGGTCGCGGGGGTCTACCCGCGCGTGATGCTGCAAGGCGAGATGGATGCCGGCGCCTGGAGCTGCGGCATGGTGGTCGGCCTGATCAACGACATTCCGACGGTGCAGGAGCTGATCGATCGCATCATGGAAGAGGCGGAGCAGCTGATCGTTCAGCGGCTCGCCGGTTTGCTGGAGCCTGCGCTGGCCTAGCCTGGCGTTGTGGCGGCGCTGCTCCAGCGCCGCCACTGGCCACCAGCCATTAGAAGAGATCGACGGCCGGCTCCATCAGTGCGGACGACCCGGCCCGGATTTCCCGGCAGAGCCCCGCCGCCTGCGGCAGCAGCCGCTGGAAGTAGAAGCGGGCCGTGGCAATCTTCGATGCATAGATCGGGTCGCTCGATCCGGCATTCCTGAACGCCACCTCGGCCATGCGCGCCCAGGTCCACGCCAGCGCCAGGTGTCCGACCAGGCGCAGGTAGGGCACGGCGGCCGCACCTGCGGCATGCGGGTCCCGGGCCGACGCGGCCACCAGCTCGCCCGTGAGCTGCCTGATCTCGGTGGCCAGTTCGGCCAGCGGCTGCGCGAACTCGCGCATCGCCTCGCGCGGGCTGCAGGTTTCGGCGAATGCGCCGGCCATGTCGAGGAAGACACCCATCTGCCGGCCCTGGTCCGCCAGCACCTTGCGGCCGAGCAGGTCCATGGCCTGCACGCCGTTCGTGCCCTCGTAGAGGCCCACGATGCGCACGTCGCGCAGGTGCTGCTCGACGCCGTTCTCGCGGATGTAGCCGTGCCCGCCGAACACCTGCATTGCGAGCAGCGTGCATTCCACCGCAAGGTCGCTCGACAGCGCCTTCACGAGCGGGGTCAAAAGCCCCAGCAGTTCGGCCGTCTCGCTGCGTCTGGCCGCATCCGGATGAAGGCGCTGCAGGTCGCTCAGCTGCGCGGTCCACAGCGCCAGGGCGCGCGCGCCCTCGATGTTCGCCTTCTGCGTGAGCAGCATGCGGCGCACGTCGGCGTGCCCGATGATCGGATCGGCCGCTTCGCCAGACGATCTTGCACCGCTCGCGCGGCCCTGCAGGCGCTCCTTGGCATAGGCCAGGGCCTTCTGGTAGGCCGCTTCCATGAGGCCGATGGCGATCATGCCGACCAGCACGCGCATGTGGTTCATCTGCACGAACATGCCCGCCAACCCCTTGTTCGGCGCGCCCAGCAGCCAGCCGGTGGCACCGTCGAAGTTGATGGTGCAGGTCGAGTTGCCGTGGATGCCCAGCTTGTGCTCGATCGAGCCGCAGACCACCGCATTGCGCGCGCCGGCTGCGCCGCTTGCATCGGGGATGAATTTCGGGACGATGAAGAGAGAAATGCCCTTCACGCCCGGCGGCGCATCCGGCATGCGCGCGAGCACCAGGTGCATGATGTTGCCGGTCAGGTCCTGCTCGCCGCCCGAGATGAAGATCTTGCTGCCGGTGATGCGGTAGCTGCCATCGGCCTGCGCCACGGCCCGGGTGCGCATCAGGCCCAGGTCGGTGCCTGCGTTGGGCTCGGTCAGGCACATGGTGCCGGCCCATTCGCCCGAGGCGATCTTGGGCAGGTAGAGCGCCTTCTGCGCCTGCGACCCGTTGGCCGACACGTTCACGTAGGTGGCATGCGACATGCCGGGGTAGGACGCCCACGCCATGTTCGCGCCACCGAAGACTTCATAGACCGCATTGGCCACGACCGAAGGAAAGCCCTGGCCGCCGAAGTCGGGGCTGCACGCCAGGCCGGGCCAGCCGTTCTTGGTGAACTCGTCGTACGCCTTCTTGAAGCCGGGCGGCGTCTGCACCACCCCGGGCGAGGACATGCTGCAGCCGTGTTCGTCTCCCGCTGCGTTGAGCGGCGCAATCACCTCGGAGGCGAACTGGCCGGCCGCAGCGAGCACCTGGTCGATGGTTTCCGCGTCCAGTTCAGGCTGGCCGCAGTCCTGCAGCATGGCCGGCACCTGGAGCAGCTCGTGCAAGACGAACTGGATGTCGCGCATCGGGCTTTGGTAAGTCATGGTGATAGCTCCTTGCCTCAGGCCACTTCGAACAGGCCGGCGGCACCCATGCCGCCGCCGATGCACATCGTCACGACGACGAAGCGCGCGCCGCGCCGCTTGCCCTCGATGAGCGCATGCCCCACCAGCCGCGAGCCGGTCATGCCATAGGGGTGCCCAATGGTGATGCCTCCACCGTTGACGTTCAGCCTCTCGGGATCGATGCCCAGCCGGTCGCGCGAATACAGCACCTGGCAAGCGAAGGCCTCGTTCAATTCCCACAGGCCGATGTCACCGACCTGGAGCCCATGGATCTTCAGCAGCTTGGGCACTGCCAGGACCGGGCCGATGCCCATTTCTTCCGGCGCGAGCCCGGCCACCGCGATGCCGCGGTAGATGCCCAGCGGTTTGAGCCCGCGGCGCTCCGCAACCGCGCGTTCCACCAGCACGCAGGCCGATGCGCCATCCGACAGCTGGCTCGAGTTGCCTGCGGTGATGACGCCGCCTTCGATCACCGGCTTGAGACTGGCAAGGCCTTCGAGCGTCGTGTCGGGGCGGTTGCCCTCGTCGCGGTCGAGCGTGACCTCGCGGTAGCTGACCGCACCCGTCTGCTTGTCGGCCACGGCCATGCGCGCCTTGATCGGCACGATCTCGTCGTCGAACAGATGGCGCTCCTGCGCCAGGGCGGTGCGGCGCTGCGCCTCCGCGGAATACGCGTCCTGCGCCTCGCGCGAGATGTCGTACTTCTTCGCGACGATTTCGGCCGTGTTCAGCATCGGGATGTAGGCGTGCTGCACGCGCGCAACGAGCAGCGGGTCGGCTTCTTCGCCCACCCACTTGACGAAGGGGTTCTGCACGGCGGAGATGTTCTCCTGGCCCCCGCCCACGGTCACGTCCATGCCGTCGACGATGATCTGCTTGGCCGCCGTCGCGATGGCCATCAGCCCGGACGCGCATTGCCGGTCCATCGTCTGTCCCGGCACCGACTGCGGCAGTCCCGCCGCGAGTGCCGCGAGGCGTCCGATGTTCATGCCCGCGGTGCCGGCAGCCATGGCGCTGCCGATCACCACGTCCTCCACTTCCCCGGGATCGATGCCGGCCCGCTGCACGGCGTGCTGGATCGCGTGGCCCGTCAGCGTGGGCGACTTGGTGTTGTTCAATGCGCCGCGGAACGCGCGGCCGATGCCCGTGCGTGCGGTGGAAACGATGACGGCTTCTCTCATGGTCAGACTCCAGGGGGTTGGCTAGACAGGTTGGCGCAGCGGCTCGCCGCGTTTCAGGCGCAGGGCGGGCGGGAGTTCCTCATCGCCATCGCTTCGTCCGCCTTGCTTTAAATAACGATCGTTTAACAAACGATGGTGCACTATAGGTTTGCGGCGAGGGCAGCGTCAACACGCTGGAGCGGGTTTGCGGCAGGGGGAAACCCTTGATGTGCAGCCCAGGGGCCGCGATGGAATCACGATCGTTTATCAAACGAGTGGCATGCTATGATGGGCACCTCCACGATCTGCAGAGGCCCACTCATGCGCTATCCGTCCACCCACAAAGAGGAAACCCGCAAGAAGCTGCTCGCGAATGCCCGTGCCATCGCCAAGAAGGGCGGCTTCGGCACCACCGGCGTCGATGAATTGATGGCTAGCATCGGCCTGACCGGGGGCGCCTTCTATGGACACTTCCCGTCCAAGGAGGCGCTGTTCGCCGAACTGCTCGAACACGAAATCTCCAACAGCACCGACATGCTGGCCGGAGACCGCGACTCGCCGCCCGACCACGTCGCCAAGCGGCTGCGCAGCTACCTGAGTTCGTACCACGCGCTGCATCCGGAAACCGGCTGCGTGCTGCCGGCGCTCGGGCCCGAGATCGCCAGGGCCGGGCCCGAGGTGCGTGCCTCGGTCGAGGAGGGCCTGAAGCGCCTGCAGAAGAGCTGGAGCTCGCGCATCGGCGACCCCGATGCGGCATGGGCGCTGATTGCCCAGTGCGTGGGCGCGCTGGTGTTGTCCCGCGCGGTGGAATCCGAGCGCACGCGCAAGGAAATCCTGGCCTCGAGCCGGCGCTTCATCGACCAGACGCACGCGCTGGACGCGGCGCCCGCGAAGCCCTCCAAGGCCTCCTGACGGCCGCGGCCGATGCTGCCCCGGCGCGCCACTGCTGCACGTGCGCTGATGCCAGCGCGCCCTGCACCGCGGACGCTGGCGGTTGATGCCGCCGGCCCCGAGCGGTCGGCCTGCACCTACACCACGGCGCATCAGCTCGCCCGCCTCGTCAGGCAGCACTACGACGCGGAACTGGGCGCGATCGGCCTCAGGGCCACGCAGTACCGGCTGCTGGTGGAAATCCTTGCACACGGGCCGGTGCGCCCCTGCGACCTGGCGGAGAGCATGTCGCTTTCTCCGTCGACGCTGACGCGCAATCTCAAGCCCCTGATCGCGGCGGGATGGGTCGATCTTGGACCCGGGATGGACGGACGCACCCGCAGTGTGTGCGTCACCGCTGCGGGCCGCAGCAAGTGTGCCGAAGGCCTGCCTCGCTGGAGCATGGCGCAGGCCAGGGTGCATCGGTTGATGGGGAGCCGGCAGGTCGGCGCGTTGCACGCGCTCGTTGGCCAATGCTTGACGAGCATGTCGGCAGCGGCCGAATGAACGCGGTCAATCTCGGTGCGGCCCGATGGCTGCCGCCCGGACGGGCTCGGCCTGCCAGCCGCCGCCGAGCGCCTTGAATGCATTGACTGCCGCGCGCGCCGACTCCGTTTGCGCCTGCGCTCTGGCATCGGCCACGCGCAGCATGCCCTCGTCGGCCTGCAGCACTTCGATCAGGCTGACCACACCGCGCTGATAGGCCGCGAACGATGCCCCTCGCGCGCGGCCGAGCGATGCTTCTCCCTGCGCGAGCAGCGCGGCCTGCTCTTCGCGCTTGACCAGGGCCGAGAAGGCGTTCTCCACGTCTTCGGTGGCATGCAGCGCGGCGAGCCGGTAGGCCGCGAGCAGCTCCGCGTCCTGCCCCTTGGCGAGCTCGATCTGCGCATCGATGCGGCCGAAGTCGAACAGCCGCCAGCGCAGCCCGAGCAGGGCCGCGGCCTGGCTCGCGCCGGCGCTGAACAGGTTGCCGCTGGCCACCGACGTGGCGCTGCCGATCGTTCCCGCGAGCGACAGTTTGGGGTAGTACTCGGCCACGGCCACGCCGATGCGGGCGTTCGATGCCGCAAGGCGCCGCTCGGCGGCGATCAGGTCGGGGCGGCGCCGCAGCAGCTCGGCGGGCGATCCGGCGGCACCGATGCCAGGCGCAACGGGAATGGCCGCTGGCGCAGCCAGTTCGGCGCGGTGCGCGCCTGGCGCCGTCCCCAGCATCACGTCGAGCGCGTTCATGGCCGCGGCCTCGCCCGCCTCGAGCGCCGGCACCGACGCGCGAACCTGCGCCAGCGCGCCTTCGCCCTGGTGCAACTGGAGCTCGGTGGCGAGCCCCTTGCCGTGGAGCAGGCCGATCTTCGCGAGCAGGTCCTGCTGCGTTGCGGCTTGCCGGCGTGCAATGTCCAGGCGGGCCTGCAGGCCGCGCAGGGTGATGTAGATGTCGGCGGTCTGCGCGGCCACGGCCAGGCGCGTGGCGGCCGCGCCGGCCTCCGATGCCTGGTAGTCGGCCAGCGCGGCCTCGCGTCCCCGGCGCAGGCCGCCGAAGATGTCCAGCTCCCAGCTGGCGCCGAGGTTCGCTTCGTAGGCGCTGCCGTGGCGATCGAAACCCGGCTGCGCGTTCAGCACCTGGCCCAGCGGCGTCTCCACCGACTGGTAGGCCCTGGCCGCCTGCGCGCCCAGATTGCCCGAAGGCAGCAGCGCCGCATTCGCCGCACCGAGCCCCGCCCGGGCCTGTGACACGCGGGCGGCGGCCTGCGCAAGATCGAGGTTCTGCTTCAGCGCCTGTTCAACATAGCCGGCCAGCTGCGCATCGCCGAAGCCGGTCCACCACGCCACCAGCTCGGCGTTGGCGGCGCCGGATCGCTGGGCGAGCGCCGCCTCGCCGATGAAATGGTCGGGCAGGGCCGGGACAGGCCGGACATAGTCAGGCCCCACGGCGCAGCCTGCGAGGAGGCTGAACAGCAGGGGCAGGGCAAGCGTGCGTGGGGACATGGGATTGCTCCGGGCGATGGACGGAAAAGGCCAAAGAATTGAGTGACTATAATTCAATTTGGTCACCTGTTGTTGTTTGTTTGCCGAGGCGCTAAGCTCCCGGCATGAACAACGCAACTTCTTCTGCGCCAACCACGCGGGGGCCGGCCGACCACGACGTGCGCGCGCAGATCGTCGCGGCGGCCACCGAGCACTTCAGCCAGTACGGCTACGAGAAGACCACGGTTTCCGACCTTGCCAAGGCCATCGGCTTCTCCAAGGCCTACATCTACAAGTTCTTCGAGTCCAAGCAGGCAATCGGCGAAATGATCTGCTCGAACTGCCTGCGCGAGATGCAGGCAGACATCCGCGCAGCGGTCGACGCGGCCGGCAGCCCGCCGGAAAAGCTGCGCCGCATGTTCAAGGCCATTGTCGATTCGGGCCTTCGGCTGTTCCTGCACGACCGCAAGCTCTATGAGATCGCGATCTCGGCAGCCAGCGAGCACTGGCCGTCGGCCATCGCCCACGAGGCGTGCATCCGGCAGATGCTGCTCGAATTGCTGAAGCAGGGGCGCGAGTCCGGCGACTTCGAGCGCAAGACGCCCATCGACGAGACGGCAGCAGCCATCTACCTGGTCATGCACCCGTACATCAACCCCGTGATCCTGCAGCTCAGCTCCAATTACACGGACCAGGCGCCGGCCCAGCTGTCGGGTCTGGTGCTGCGCAGCTTGTCGCCGTAGCCGAATAAATTCTCAGTGACTATTGACTAAATTGGTCACTGTTATCAGAATCGGGGCTCTATCGATTCGTCAATGGGCCCCTCATGCACTCGCGCCGCTTCCTCACATCCGCCTTGGTCTGCGCCTTGCCGTTCGCGCTGGCCGCCTGCGACGACAAGGCCCCGCCCGATCCGCGCACCCAGGCGCCGCTGGTGCGCGCCGCCACGGTCCAGGCCGCCGCGTCGGCATCGCGCTCGTTCACCGGCACCGTCGCCGCGCGGGTTCAAAGCGACCTGGGCTTCCGCGTCTCCGGAAAGGTGCTGGAGCGCCTGGTCGACGCGGGCCAGACGGTCAAGCGCGGCCAGGTGCTCATGCGCATCGACCCGGTCGACCTGAGGTTGGCCGCGCGGGCGCAGCAGGAGGCCGTCAGCGCCGCGCGGGCGCGTGCGAAACAGGCCGGCGACGAGGAAGCGCGTTACCGCGATCTGCGTGGGACCGGCGCCATTTCCGCCTCGGCGTACGACCAGGCCAAGGCGGCGGCGGATGCCGCGCAGGCCCAGCTCGCGGCAGCAGAAGCGCAATCGGAAGTCGCACGCAATTCGAATCGCTATTCGGAACTCGTTGCCGATGCGGACGGCACGGTGCTCGAGACGCTGGCCGAGCCCGGCCAGGTCGTCAGCGCCGGGCAGCCGGTGGTTCGCGTGGCGCAGGCCGGCCGCAGGGAGGCGGTGGTGCAACTGCCCGAGACGCTCCGCCCTGTCATCGGCTCCGCGGGGCAGGCCACGCTGTTCGGCAGGGAAGGCGTTGCCGTGCCCGTCAAACTCAGGCAGCTCTCCGATGCGGCCGACAAGCTCACGCGCACCTTCGAGGCGCGCTACGTGCTTGAGGGCGAACTCGCCAACGCGCCGCTGGGCGCCACCGTGACGATCGACATCTCGGACGGCAAGCCGGCCCGGGCAGGAGGCGTCCAGGTGCCCATCGGCGCCTTGTTCGATACGGGCAAGGCCACGGGCGTCTGGGTCATCGGCGGCGATCCGTCGACGGTGCGCTGGCAGCCGGTGGCCGTCGAGCGCCTCGACGGCGAGCGTGCGCTGGTGGACGGGCAGCTCAAGCAGGGAGACCAGGTGGTCGCGCTTGGCGCACACCTGCTGCGCGAAGGCGAGAAGGTGCGTGTGGCGGCCTCGGCCGCGACTGCCGCAGTGGGCGGAGCCCGCCCATGAGCGAAGGCCGCTTCAACCTGTCGGCGCTGGCGGTACGCGAGCGATCCATCACGCTGTTCCTCATCGGCCTGATCTCGCTGGCGGGGCTGGTCGCGTTCTTCAAGCTCGGGCGCGCGGAAGATCCGGCCTTCACCGTGAAGGTGATGACGGTCATCACCGCCTGGCCCGGCGCCACGGCGCAGGAGATGCAGGACCAGGTCGCCGAAAAACTCGAGAAGCGCCTGCAGGAGCTGCGCTACTACGACCGCACCGAGACCTACACGCGGCCCGGGCTGGCGTTCACGACGCTGACGCTGCTCGACAGCACGCCGCCGGCACAGGTGCAGGAACAGTTCTACCAGGCGCGCAAGAAGCTCGGCGACGAAGCGGGCAGCCTGCCGGCCGGCGTGATCGGACCGATGATCAACGACGAATACGCGGACGTCACCTTTGCCCTGTTCGCGCTCAAGGCCAGGGGAGAAGCGCAGCGCGTGCTGGTGCGCGATGCCGAGACGCTGCGCCAGCGCCTCTTGCATGTGCCCGGCGTGAAGAAGGTCAACATCGCGGGTGAGCAGTCGGAGCGCATCTACGTCGAGTTCGCGCACGACCGGCTGGCCACCCTGGGCATCGGGCCGCAGGACGTGTTCGCGGCGCTCAACAGCCAGAACGCGCTGAGCCCGGCCGGCTCCGTGGAAACCCGCGGCCCGCAGGTCTTCATTCGGCTGGACGGCGCATTCGACACCCTGCAGAAGATCCGCGACACGCCCGTGGTCGCGCAGGGCCGCACCCTGAAGCTGTCGGATGTGGCCACGGTCAGGCGCGGCTACGAAGACCCCGCCACCTTCATGATCCGCAACGGCGGCGAGCCGGCGCTGCTGGTGGGCGTCGTGATGCGGGAGGGCTGGAACGGGCTCGACCTGGGCAAGGCGCTGGACGTGGAAGCCCGCGCCATCAACGCCGAGCTGCCGCTGGGCCTGAGCTTCGCCAAGGTCACCGACCAGTCGGTGAACATCAGTGCGTCGGTCGACGAATTCATGGTCAAGTTCTTCGCGGCCCTGCTGGTCGTCATGCTCGTGAGCTTCCTGAGCATGGGCTGGCGCGCGGGCCTGGTGGTGGCTGCCGCGGTGCCGCTGACGCTGGCCGTGGTGTTCGTGGTGATGGCCGCTACGGCCAAGAACTTCGACCGCATCACGCTCGGCTCGCTGATCCTCGCGCTCGGCCTGCTGGTGGACGACGCCATCATAGCCATCGAGATGATGGTGGTGAAGATCGAGGAGGGCTACAGCCATGTGGCCGCATCCGCCTATGCCTGGAGCCACACGGCGGCGCCGATGCTCTCGGGCACGCTGGTCACCGCCGTCGGCTTCATGCCCAACGGCTTCGCACCGTCGACCGCGGGCGAGTACACGAGCAACATGTTCTGGATCGTCGGCATTGCGCTGATCGCCTCCTGGGTGGTCGCCGTGGTGTTCACACCGTACCTGGGCGTCAAGCTGCTGCCCAACTTCAAGAAGATCGAAGGCGGCCATGCCGCGATCTACGGCACGCCGCGCTACAACCGGCTGCGCGGCGTGCTGGCGCGCGTCATCGCGCGCAAGTGGCTGGTGGCGGGCGCGGTCGTCGGCCTGTTCGTGGTGTCGATCCTCGGCATGGGCGTGGTCAAGAAGCAGTTCTTTCCGATCTCCGACCGCCCCGAGGTCCTGGTCGAAGTGCAGATGCCCTACGGCAGCGCGATCACCCAGACCAGCGATGCCACGGCCAAGATCGAGGCCTGGCTGTCGGCGCAGCGGGAGGCCCAGATCGTCACCTCCTACATCGGGCAGGGCGCGCCCCGCTTCTACTTCGCGATGGGCCCGGAACTGCCCGACCCGTCGTTCGCGAAGATCGTGGTACGCACCGCCAGCCAGGAGGAGCGCGAAGCGCTGAAGCACCGGTTGCGCGAGGCCGTCGCCGACGGCCTCGCGTCCGAGGCGCGGGTGCGCGTGACGCAGCTCGTGTTCGGGCCGTACTCGCCGTTTCCCGTGGCCTACCGCGTCAGCGGACCCGATGCGAACGAGCTGCGCAGGATCGCAGCCGAGGTGCGGCAGGTGATGGATGCCAGCCCGATGATGCGCACCGTCAACACCGACTGGGGCACCCGCACGCCCACGCTGCACTTCACCCTGAAGCAGGACCGCCTGCAGGCCGTGGGGCTGAGCTCCAGCGCGGTGGCGCAGCAGCTGCAGTTCCTCCTGAGCGGCGCGCCGGTGACCACCGTGCGCGAGGACATCCGCACCGTGCAGGTGGTGGCCCGCTCGGCCGGCAGCACCCGGCTCGATCCCGCCAGGCTCGCGGACTTCACGCTCGCCGGTGCCGGCGGCCAGCGCATTCCGCTGTCGCAGGTCGGCGAGGTCGAGGTACGCATGGAAGAGCCCGTGATGCGGCGGCGCGACCGCATGCCCACGATCACGGTGCAGGGCGACATCGCCGAAGGGCTACAGCCCCCCGACGTGTCGAAGGCGATCACCGCGAAGCTGCAGCCGCTGATGCAGAAGCTGCCGGCCGGCTACCGCATCGCCGAGGCCGGCTCCATCGAGGAATCGGAGAAGGCAACCGCGGCGATGCTGCCGCTCTTCCCGATCATGCTGGCGGCCACGCTGCTCATCATCATCTTCCAGGTGCGCTCGATCTCCGCGATGGTCATGGTGTTCCTCACGAGCCCGCTCGGGCTGATCGGCGTGGTGCCGACCCTGCTGCTGTTCCAGCAGCCCTTCGGCATCAATGCGCTCGTCGGGCTCATCGCGCTGTCGGGCATCCTGATGCGCAACACGCTGATCCTGCTCGGCCAGATCCACCACAACCAGCAGGAGGGGCTCGATCCGTTCCATGCGGTCGTCGAGGCGACCGTGCAGCGTGCGCGGCCCGTGATCCTCACGGCGCTGGCGGCGATCCTCGCGTTCATTCCGCTGACGCATTCGGTGTTCTGGGGCGCATTGGCGTACACGCTGATCGGCGGTACTTTCGCGGGAACGATCCTCACGCTGGTGTTCCTGCCGGCGATGTATTCGATCTGGTTCAGGATCAAACCCGGCAACGCGGCCCAACCGGCGCACTGACGCGCCTCGTCACCATTCATCAAGATCGAAGGAATTGCCATGTCGAGTTCATCAGTTGTTGTCGTGACGGGCGCGTCCTCGGGCATCGGGCGCGCCGCTGCGGAAATGTTCGTGGCGCGGGGCTGCCGGGTGTTCGGCACCGCGCGCGACCTGCGCAAGGCACCTGCGCTGCCCGGTGTCGAGTTCGTCGAGATGGACGTTCGCGAAGAGGGCTCGGTCCAGGCAGGCATCGAATCCATCATCGAGCGGGCCATGCGCATCGACGTGCTGGTCAACAACGCGGGAATGATGATGATCGGCGCGGTCGAGGAAACCGCGACGGCCGAGGCCGCGGAACTGTTCGACACCAACGTCTTCGGCCTGCTTCGCACGACGCGCGCCGTGCTGCCATACATGCGCCAGCAGCGCCGCGGGCGGATCGTCAACGTGAGTTCGGTGCTCGGCGTGCTTCCGGCCCCGTACATGGGGCTCTATGCGGCCACCAAGCACGCGGTGGAAGGGCTGTCGGAATCGCTGGACCACGAGGTGCGCCAGTTCGGCATTCGCGCGACGCTGGTGCAGCCGGCCTTCACGCGGACCAACCTCGATGCCAACGCACCGCGTGCCAAGACACGGATCGCGGGCTATGACCGCGAACGCGACCAGGTGGCGCTCTCCGTGGCCGCCAGCGTCGGCGGTGCGCCCGGGCCGCACGGCGTGGCGAGCACCATCGTCGAGGCGGCGCTCGGCCCGTGGCGCATGCGCTGCACGCCGCCGGGGGAGGCGTCCTTGCTGACGAAGCTGCGCCGCTTCATGCCTGCGGGACCGGTGGACGCGAGCCTGAGAAAAAAACTCGGACTCGGTTCCTTCTGAGCGCGCGCCCCGTCCGGCAGCGAAGGAGAACATCATGGACAGCCTGGATCTCCTGCGCACCTTCAGCGAGGTGGCCTCTTCCGGAAGCTTCTCCCGCACTGCCAAGCATCTCGCGCTGTCGCGGGGGACCGTCAGCAAGTACATCGCGGCCCTCGAGCACCGCTTCGGCGTGCGGCTGCTGAACCGGACCAACCGCGCCGTCAGCCTCACGGACGCAGGCCTCCTGCTGCTCGACAGGAGCAGGCCGATACTGGAACTGGCCGACGTGACGCGCGCCGAACTGCAGGACCGCGCGCGCATCCCGAGCGGGCGCCTGCGCATCTCGGCACCGCACGGCATGGACCTGACGCAGCTGCCGGCACTGATCAACGACTTCCTCGGCCACTATCCGGAGGTCAGCATCAGCCTCGTGCTCTCGAACCGCCTGGTCGACCTCTCGGAGGAGGGGGTGGACATCGCGCTTCGCTTCGGCCCCTCGGCCAACGAGAACCTGATCGTTCGAAAACTGGTGCCGATGGCGCTCAGCGTCTGCGCCGCGCCCATGTACTGGCGCAAGCACGGCGTGCCTGCCCATCCCGCCGAGCTTGCGCATCACACCGCGTTGATCAGCACCCAGCTCCATCCGCTGCCGAAGTGGCGCTTCGAAGCCGACCGCCAGCCGATCGAGGTGGCGGTCCGCGGCAGGCTGGACGCAACGGAAACCGGCCCGCTGATCCAGGCGGCGCTTCTGGGCGCAGGCGTGGTCTACCTGCCGTCGGTGATGCTCGAGCCTTACATCGAGAGCGGGCGGCTGGTGCCCGTGCTGTCCACATTCGTTCGCAGCGACATGTGGCTGTCGGCTGTCTATCTGCAACGCCGGCACAGCACCGCGGTGCAGCGTGCATTCCTGGATTTCCTGGCGGTGCGGCTCAAGCCTGCAGGCAAGGAGGGCAGGACGGACCGTTCAGATCCACCGCGCCCTTGAGCGCGAGTTCAGGCGTGACCAGCAGCTGCTCACGATGGATCTCCTGATGGTTCGATTCGGTGCGTCAAAGGGCCTGCCGGGCTTCATGGATCCGCATGGCTGTTCAGCCACGCTGCAATCGCTGCGACGCTGCGGAAGTCGTCGCAGGCGCGCGCGGGAACGCCGGGATGGCGCTGGTTCCACATGCGCGAGAGCGCCTGGCCCGGCCCCACCTCCAGCACGCAGCGCACCTGCCGCGCCATGATGTTTTCCATGCATTCGTCCCAGCGGACCGTCTGTGCAATCTGGGCAGCCAACGCCGCGCGGGCAGACCCTGCATCGCGGACGCGGTCCCCTGCATTGCTGAACAGCACGACGCGGGGCGCCTGGAACGGCACCTGCGCCAGCGCCAGTGAAAAGCTCACCGCCGCTTCGCGCATCCAGGGCGTGTGGGACGCAACGCTGACCCGCAGGCGCGTGCACTGCGCACCGGCGGCCAGGGCGATGCGCTCGGCATCGTCCAATGCAGCAATCGGGCCGCCGAGGACCACGCTGGCGCTGCCGTTGCGAATCGCGAGTTCGAGCCCCGCGTCGATGCGCAATTGCTCCAGCTTCTGCCCGGGCAACCCGCTGACGGCCAGGAGGCCGCCGGGCGCACGGGCGGCGCAGCGGTCCATGGCCTCGGCCCGCAGTGGCGCGAGTGCTGCGGCCGCGCCCGCATCGATCACGCCGGCCGCGCTGAAGGCCGCCAGTTCGCCGACGCTGTAGCCGGCGACCGCGGCGGGCGGCGGAACCATGGGCGCGAGTTGTGCCCAGGCCGCCAGGGCAAGGCCGGTCAGCAGCGTCTGCGCGTTGTCGTTGCGTTCGGCCCAGTGCGGGTCTGCGAGGGCGCGGCGCCAGTCGGCGACCCCCAGCCGCACGCACATGCCGTGCACGAGTGCGTCGTCCGCGAGCCAAGGCAGCATCGCGGGATGCTGGGTGCCCTGGCCGGAGAAAAGCAGCGCGAAGCTCATGGGCCTGGACACACGCGCTGGAGCCAGCAGGCGGCGGCCAGCGTGTCTGCCGCGCCGCCGGGCGACAGGCGTCGCCGCACGAAATCGTCTGCAATGGCCTGCGCCTCCTGGAGCCCTTCGGGCCGCGCGATGCCGCCTCGATCGAGAAAGCCTTGCGCTGCGTGCCGGGCGTCGCGCAAACCGGCCAGGCCGCCACGGTGCGCGAGATTGCTGTCGTCCAGCACGGCGATGATGTGGAACAAGGTATCGAGCCGGGCCAGGCGGGGCGCGAGGCCCCGGGCCAATGCCTTCCTCAGTGCCGGAAGCGCCGTCTCGAACAGCACCGGAAACACCAGCGCCGCCTCTTCCGATGCGCTGCGCAGCCCATGGCGCCGTGCAGCGATGCCGCCGGGGAGGGCGGACGGCCGTTGGCTCCGCTTGGCGAGTGCGTCGCCCCAGTGCCGGCGCAGCGCATCGCGCAGCGCTGCCGGGTGCAGTGGACCGTCTTGCTCGCGCAGTGCCGCGCCCGCCGCCGCGCACAGCAGGCCGAGCATGAAGATCGCGCCGCGGTGCGTGTTGATGCCGCCGGTGGCAGCCAGCATGCGCGCCTCCGCCGCGATGCCGTGGCGTTCGAGCACCGCGAAATCCGCGCCCGCAGCCCCGGCCTCGGCGATCCGGACGAAGTAGCGGCGCAGCGAGAACAGGCTGCGCATGAAGGTGTGCGCGTCCATGTCGTCGTGGCTGCCGCAGTCGATCAAGGTGACCAGGCCAGGCTTGGGCGACAGCGACAGTTCGTCGTACAGCGCGAGCGTGGCGGCGCGACCGATCGCTGCCAGTGTCGGCCGTGACTCCGGGGCCAGAGAAAAGGCGGCGTTCCTCATGCGACCGGCTCCATGATCTCGGCTTGCCCGCACCAAGTGGTATCCCGCTGCAGGCACACGCCGTCCAGGCGCTTGACCATCACCGCCCGCGCACGTCCGGCGCGCCACTCGCGCCATTCACGCCAAGCCACGGCCGCGCCGTCCGCGAACATGAGCTCGCCATCCAGCCGGGGCCGTTCCGCCTCGAAGGACCCGAGCGCACGAACCACGGCATCCGCATGTGCCGCGTCGTCGACGGGGATCGACAGGTCGAGATCGGAATCGTCCCGTACGTGATCGAGACCGCTGATCGCCTGCCAGCCGAAGCTGCCGAACACGCGAGGGGTCGCATGGCTTGCGTCGAGCCTGCCGAGCAGTTCACGCACTGCGCCACGCGCCGGCGGGGGCAGCAGCTTCTGCATGTCGTCGAGCCGCGGGAATTCGCCGAGGCCGTGCACCGCGGCGTGCGGCACCTGCAGCGCAATCCGGCGCCTGTCCCAGCGCGCAGGCGCAGGCAAGCCGAGCGCGATCCATCCATCGGCCATGGCGTCTGCCGGCTGGCGCGTCACGACCAGCGGTAGCCGGTGCGATGCCCAATGCGCGAGGCAGTCGCGCGCCTGCGCATCCCACGGCCGGCCGAGCACGGCGGCCCATCCGCTCGTGGAGAGGCGGGCGAGCTGGTGGCGGCGCGGCGGAACCATGGCGGTCATCACATTCAGGCGGAATTCAAGCGGCGTCCAGCACGCGCTGCACGACCGAGGCGGCGAGCCGGCGGCCACCCCGTTCGGCGCCGTCCCGCGCGCGCTGGTCCTCGGTCGGCGCATGGGCCAGCGCCTCGCGCAGGCAGGCCTGCAGGTCACCTTTCCAGAGCGAACGCACGCCGCCCATCGCCACGTAGTTCTGCACGCCCGGTGCGAACACCGGGTTGGACTGCGACAGCGCCGTGAGCTTGTCCTCCGGCAGCTTGGTCACGCGCGCCATCGCGGGGATGCGCATCACGCGGATCTCGGCGTCGGGCAGCGCATAGCAGGCGTCGGCGATCAACCCCGAGGTGATGAAGCCGCCGGACAGCGCCTGGTCGTACACCAGGCCGAGCACGCGGTGGCCGCGGCGCCGCGCCAGGTCGATGCTGGCGCCCAGGTGCGCCATCGCCCGGTTGATGCCGAGCAGTTCGTCGCGCCGGCGCAATTGCTGGCCCTGGGTGTCGATCAACAGCAGGATCGGCCGGCCCGGATGCCGTGCGATGGTGTCGAGCACCACGCGGGCCTGCGCCAGCGCGAGCCGGACACCGATCGGCGCGTGGTTGGTGGTGCCAATCACCGCCACCGGCTCACCGTCGAAGATGACTTCGCCTTGCAGAAAATCTTCGTCTTCGCGCATGCCGTGGTAGGGGCCGAAGAGCTGGGTGACCAGAGAACTCCATTGCATGTGATGCTCCTCGTTCAGATGGTGCGAAGCGCGCGCACGGCTTCGACCGAAAGCTCCGGCACCTGCTGCGCGTCGGCAATGCCGAGTGCGCTCCAGAGCAGCGCCGCCTCGTCGCGGTCCGTGGTGTCGGTGGTGTCCAGGGCGTGCAGGCGTTGCGTGAGCAGCGCGTGCTCCTGCTCCAGTGCCGCGAACGTGAACGGCTTCGATGCACCGATCGCCGCGATGGCCGCCGCGCGGAAGGCGGCAACGTCGTCTTCGACCAGCGCATCGCAATCGCCGGTCAGCCAGCGGTGCTTGCCGCCGGTCGTGCGCCAGACCAGCGCGCGGTCGCGCGAGTCGAACTCATCCACACCGTGAGAGGCTTCGATTACCTCGGGGCCCGACATCGCCAGCCGGCCGACATCGCTCATCACGATGTAGTCGGCACAGCGCGCCACGATGCCCATGCCGCCGAAGCAGCCATTGGCACCGCCGATCAGCACGAGCACCGGGATGCCGGCGGCGCGCACGTCGAGCAGGGCGCGCATCACTTCCGATACCGCGATCAACCCGGCATTGGCCTCGTGCAATCGCACGCCGCCCGATTCGGCCAGCAGCAGCACCGCCGCCGGCCGGTCGCGCAGCGCCCGCTGCAGCAGGCCGACCAGCTTGGCGCCATGCACCTCGCCGACGCCGCCGCCCATGAACGCGCCTTCCTGGGCAGCCACGAACACCTCACGGCCATCGAGCATTGCGCGGCCGACCGCCACGCCGTCGTCGAAGGCCGAGGGCACGCCGAGCTGTGCCAGGTGCGGGCTCATGACCCGCTCGCTCGGCGGCAGCCATTCGTGGAAACTGCCAGGATCGAGCAGCAGCGCCAGCCGCTCGCGCGCCGAGCATTCGGCATAGCTGATCATGGCCGGCCTCCGGTGATTTCGGCCACCGCCTGGTCCAGGCGCAGGCTCACCACCGCGGGCGTGGCCCCCATGTCGTTGATCGACACGCGCACGCCGGCCAGCGGATGGCGCGCGTGGAAGTCGTTCATCACGGCCTGCCAGATCGGCTCGAAGCCGCGCGCCGAAGTCTCGATGCGCACTGCGCAGCCATCGCCGCCGGCCGGCTCGAGCAGCACCTCGAGGTTGCCGGAGCCGACCACGCCGACCAGCACCGGCGCAAAGGCCCCAGCCGGCTTGCCGCCGGAAAAGGAAAAGTCCAGGGTTTCGAGCCCTGCGGGAACGTCGCTCATCGTCGAATCTCCAGCTACCAGTTTCTGAAGCGCTTGGGCGGCTGATACAACCCGCCCGAGGCGCGCACCAGGTCGCGCATGCTGCGTGCGGCCAGCAGGTTGCGCGTGGCCTGTCGGGGGTCGATCCCCAGGTCCTGCGGCCGGCGGATCACGCCGCGGTCGCGCAGGTTCTCCACCGCGCGCCTGTCGCGCGCCAGGCCCACCGCGGTGTAGCCAGCCACGCCGCGGATCGCCTGCTCGCGCTCCGCGTCGCTGCGGCACAGCAGCAGGTTGGCGATGCCTTCCTCGGTGAGGATGTGCGTGACGTCGTCGCCGTAGATCATGATCGGCGGCAGCGCCATACCGGCCTGTTCCTGCAGCGTCCAGGCATCGAGCCTGTCGACGAAGGCAGGCTGCATGTGCTCGCGGAAGGTTTCAACCATCTGCACGACCAGCTTCTGCCCGCGGGGCGTACCGGCCGCGCCGGTACGCCCCGCGCGCGCTTCTCGTCCGGCCTTGAGCCAGGCCGGGCTGGCATGGCGCCGCCCGCGTGCATCGGCGCCCATGTTGGGCGCGCCGCCGAAGCCGGCAATGCGGCCCAGCGTCGCGGTGGAGCTGTTGCCGTCGAGGTCGATCTGCAGAGTGGAGCCGATGAACATGTCGCAGGCGTAGTGGCCGGCCGCCTGGCAGAAGGCCCGGTTGCTGCGCAAGTTGCCATCGGGGCCAGTGAAGAACACGTCGGATCGCGCGCGGATGTAGTCCTCCATGCCCAGCTCGGAACCGAAGGAGTGCACGGACTCGACCCAGCCCGCCTCGATCGCCGGGATCAGAGCGGGATGCGGGTTCAATGCCCAGTGCTTGCCGATCTTGCCCTTGAGGCCCAGCGACTCGGCATATGTCGGCAGCAGCAGTTCGATCGCCGCGGTGTCGAAGCCGATGCCGTGGTTCAGGCGCTGCACGCCGTACTCGGCATAGATGCCCTTGATCGCCATCATCGCCATCAGCACCTGCACCTCGCTGATCTGCGCCGGGTCGCGCGTGAACAGCGGCTCGATGAAGTTGGGGCGCGGCGCCTTCACGACGAAGTTCACCCAGTCGGCCGGGATGTCGATGCGCGGCAGCATCGTGGTCTTGCCGTCGACCAGTTCATTGACCTGCGCGATCACGATGCCGCCCGAGAACGCCGTGGCCTCGACGATGGCCGGCGTGTCTTCGGTGTTGGGGCCCGTGTAGAGATTGCCTTCGGCGTCGGCCGCCTGCGCCGCGACCAGCGCGACCTTGGGCGTCAGGTCGATGAAATAGCGGGCGAACAGCTCGAGGTAGGTGTGGATGGCTCCAACTTCGATGCGCCCGCCGGACACCAACTTGGCCAGCCGCGCGCCCTGCGGCCCCGAGAAGCTGAAGTCCAGCCGGGCCGCCACGCCGTTCTCGAACACGTCCAGGTGCTCCGGCAGCGCCAGCACCGACTGCACCATGTGCAGGCCGTGGATGCGCTGCGGATCGACCTGCACCAGGGCCTGCGCCAGGAAGTCGGCCTGCTTCTGGTTGTTGCCTTCGAGGCAGACACGGTCGCCGGGCGAGAGCACGGCTTCGAGCAGGGTGGCAATGGCTTCGGTCTCGACGCGCTTGCCGGCGAGCCGCGTCCCGAGCGCATCGGCCGCGCGCGCGAGCCGGGCATTGCGGTCGTCAGCCTTGGAGGTCCAGGAACTGGGGGTCATGAGAGGAGGAGGGGGTTGAAAGTCGATCGAATCGGGGGAAGTGCCTCAGAGCACCACGAAGAGCAGCCACACCACCACGGGAGCCACCAGCGTCACGATGGCGCCATACATCATCAGCTGCCGGAAGAACAGGTCGCGGTCCACGCCCTTGGCGTTGGCGAGCACCAGGGCGCCGTTGGTGGAGAACGGGCTGACGTCGACGATGGTCGAGGACACGGCCATGGCCGCGATGAAGCCGATGGCACTCACGCCGCTGCCGCCCTGCAGGAACGGCACCGCCAGCGGGATCAGCGAACCGAGCACGGCGGTCGACGAGGCGAAGGCCGAGACTACGGCGCCCACGAAGCACAGCAGCAGCGCCGCGACCATCGGCGAGGTGAGCCCGGCCACGCTGTGGCCGACGAAGTCGATCGTGCCCATCTTTTCCATCACGCCCACGTAGGTGCTGACGCCCACGATCAGCATGATCTCCGGCCACGACACCTGGCCCAGCGCGCGCTTTTGCAGGTTGGGCGCCATCAGCGTCAGCACGAGGCCGATGGTGATCGAGACGAAGCCGATGTCCTGCTTGAAGAACAGCGTCAGCACGGCCAGCGCCAGCAGGCCGGCCACGGTTGCGATCTGGTAGCCACGCGAGCCTGGGTTCGCGGCCCCGGCGGGCGCCGATTCCATCAGCGAGTTCTCCGCCCGCGCCGCGGTACGCCGCTCCTCGGGGAACGATTCGCCCTCGGCGTCGCCATACACCTGGGCGCCGCTCTGTCCATGCGAGGCGCGCGGCACGACCGGCGCACTGCCATCGGCATTCGCTCGCTGGCGCATCAGCTTCATGCCGCCCATCAGGAAGAACAGCAGCAGCGACACCGACAGGTTGACGCCAAGGCTCGCCAGCATGGTGGCGATCTCGTTGAGCGGCAGGCCGGCCTTGGCAACGATCTTGTTGGTGATGCCGCCGTAGATGCTGATCGGCGAGAAGCCGCCGCCCTGCGCACCGTGCACGACCATGAGCCCCATGAGCAGCGGATTGATGCCGTACCTGGCGGCAAAGCCGAGCGCGATCGGCGCGATGATGGCCACCGCCGCCGGGCTGACCGCGCCCACCGCCGTGAGCAGCGCGGCGATCAGGAACATGATCCACGGGATGGCGGCGATGCGCCCGCGCACGGCGCGCACCGCCAGCCTGACGAGCCAGTCGATGGTGCCGTTGTTCTGCGCCAGCGCAAACAGGTAGGTGATGCCCACCAGCGTGAGAAACAGGTCGGCGGGAAAGCCGCCCATGATCCCCTTCGCGTTCATGCCGGCCACCAGCGTGCCGACCAGGAAGGCACCGACGAAGGCGATCACACCCATGTTGATGGGCAGCACCGTGGCCAGCACGAACATGCCGACCAGTGCGTAGATCGAAATCCAATGTGAACTCATCGAGGCGTCTCCGGTGTTTTAGGTGCGACGCACATGCACCGTGCGCCTGGGTCCGTACGTTACGGACCCCCTCCGGGACGATCAATGAAGCGGCGTGGCCGACCCTTACGCCTTGCGAAACGATCGAGGGTTAACCCGAATCGGGCCGGTACCGCGCGTTCAGCCGAGTTCGGCCTTGGCCAGGCGGCACACCGACAGCAGCGCAAGCAGGTTGGGATCGCGCTCGCGGGTGCGCAGGAAGTTGAGCGCGATGGTCTGGCGCATCAGGTACCTGGGCTGCAGCGGGATCAACTGCACCTTCTGCGGCATGACGCCGCGCACCCGCCCCGGCAGCAGCGTGTAGCCGACGCCGCCGCTCACCAGGTTCATCAGCGAGAAGATGTCGTCGGTCTTCATCACCACGTTGGGCGTGAAGCCGGCGATGCGGAAGGTCTCCACAAACCCCCGGTAGGTGGCGAAACCTTCGCTCAGGCTCACGAAGCGTTCGCCGGCGCAGCTGCTCAGGTCGATTTCCTTCAGCGCGGCGTAGGGGGAGCCCACTGGCGCAGCAAACTGGATGTCGTCCTCGAACAGGGGCTCCGATTCGACATCGGAAACATCCTCGGGAATGGCCATGAGCGCGGCGTCGATCGCGCCATCGCGCAGCTTCTGCAGCAGGTGCGCATTGGAGCCGAGCACGAGCTCGGTGTGCAGGTCGGGCTTGCGCAGCTTCATGCCCATGATCAGCTGCGGCACCGTGCGGCTCGTCAGCGAATAGAGGGAGCCGATGCGGATGCGGTCGGACGAGTAGCCGGCGACCTCCCGCGTGGCGCGGATGCCCTGGGCCATGGTGCGAAGCACCTCGCGCGCCACCTCCGCCAGCGCATGTGCGGCTTCGGTCGGGTGCAGGTTGCGGCCTTCATGCCGGAACAGCGCGCAGCGCAGGCCGGTTTCCAGCGAATGCAGGGCCCGATGCACGCTGACGGCGCTGATCTCGAGCTTTTCCGCCGCGCGGGCCAGGTTGCCGGTCTCCATGAAGGCCAGCAGGATCTCGAGCTTGCGGAAGGTGATCTCTTCGTCGACGTGGAGGAGCATGGAGGGCCTGCGGATGAGGCCCGATCGTAACCCTGCACTCATCTGCCGCGCCTGCGCGTGGGCGTGGCCGCCGCCTGGCGCGACGACTCCGAGCGGGCAACTGGAGCGATGGCATGCGCGCGTGGCACCCGAAAGCCGGTCGGTGAGCTTCTTCGGCACCTTGATCTCGATGGTGAAGCAGGCTTCGGCACGGCCGTGATGCCCACGTTCGCAATGACCGCCTGCAAGCGCCATCATGTCAACGCAGACGTCCGGCGCGGCATGTGCGTCTGCTGGCCTTCTCAGGCACGCCTGGCTGGAGAGCTGATGCCCCTGAGGCCATCCGGCGGGAAAGCTATTTGCCCGCACGCTGGCGCAGTTCTTCGGTCGTCTCGCCGGGTCCTATGGCACTCCACCCAGGTGGCATCACAACATGGGCCAGTTTGGCCTTGAAGCCACGCGCCGCAACGACATCTCTCACCAGCGAAAGCCACTGATCAAATTCCACCCGGAAGGGGTTGTAGCTGGTTTGAGGTTTGACCAAACCGTAGCGGCAGGGAGTGTCTGCGCGCTCCGCAATATAGGTACCGAACAGACGGTCAAACACAATCAACACACCGCCGTAGTTCCCATCCAGATACTCCAGGTTGGCGGCGTGATGCACGCGGTGGCTGGAGGGTGTATTGAGCACGTATTCCAGCCAGCCCAGTTTGGGAATCCACGCGGCGTGGATCCAGAATTGGTAGGCCAGATTCAGCGCCAAGGTCGCCAACACCAGTTGCGGGTGAAATCCCAGCCAGACCAAAGGCACGAAAAAGACCACGCTGCCGGTGAGCTTGCCCACCATGGAAACGCGGTAGGCGGCTGCCAGGGTCAATTGGTTGGGTGTGTGGTGCACCGAGTGGTTGGCCCAAAACCAGCGCACACGGTGCGAGGCGCGGTGGTACCAGTAGTAGCAAAACTCCTGACCCAGGAACAACACGGCGATCGCCTGCCACGAATCGATCGTGACAGTGGTCAAGCGATGAGCCCACGCCCAATCGAAAACGGGGGCGGCCAGGGAGAACGGAATCGCAATGGCGAACACATGGCGCGCCACCACATTGGTCAGAGAAACGCCCAGGGCTTTCCAGTCGTAGCCTTGCCTGCGCGCCAGAACGGCGGCTTCCAGCAGCGAGGCCAGCACAAGAATGGGGAGCACCACCAGGACCAGGAATTTGTTCATGCTCATGGCCTACTCCTGATCGGTTTGCCGTGCGTTGGCAGCGGTTGGGTCGGCAGCAACTGTCGGAAGAGCCTGTGCAATCCGCTCCAGCAGTACGCAAGCACTTTGCAACTGCGCGCACTCCGTGGACGTCAGTTCGGAGGCAATGACCTGTGCCAGTGAAATCTCCACACGTTTGGCAGCGCTGCCCAGCAATGTCAAACCCGATCTGGTCAGCGTGAGTACCGATTGCCGACCGTCGGTGGCATGCGGTTCGCGTTTCACCCAGTTTTCGGCCTCCAATTCAGCCAGCAGACGGGTTAAGGATTGGACCTTGACGCCTTCTCGCATGGCTAGTTCAGTAGGTGTCATGGGGCCTGCAAGGCGGAGCTGACCGATCACACTCAATTTGGCCGCGCCAATGCCCTCGGTTTGAAGCTTGGGCCGCAAGGGGCGTGAGAGCAGGGTGACAGCACGCCGCAGTTGGCTGGCACAAGCCTGGGCGTCATTTCGATTTTTTGCCATGGTTTTCATAAGACGTTGCTTACTAGATTTATTGTAAGAACAGTCTTACTAAAATGTCAACGCACGGGCCAGCGCCCGATGTCTATCCGGATCAAGCAAAGTGCGGCGACCCCCCAGCTCAAGCGGGCCGAAGAGAGGGTCTGCGGAGGAGCCATGACGCAGTGGGCTCGGCGGGAGAGATCGAACTGCGGGCCGGCGATGCGACCCGACGCGGTATCGAGGCAGGCGTGCCCCGTCGTGCGGGCCTCCGGCGCGCGCATGTCGATGCGTCGGTGGTTCCTGTCGATCCTGCATGGGATCGCAAGGCTGCTGACATTCGATGGCTTCGCCCGACGCCTCGGGTGACAACGAATGTCACTTCTTGCCGGTGCGTTTCCCTTGCAGCACGTGCAATGCATCCATCGGTTTTACCGAATTTCTCCGTATCGAGCGATCGGGGCGAGTGGCACGCAGATTGCAGAGTCTCTTCTTTGCACATTCAAGATAGATGACACATCCCACGAACGACGACAAGAGCGCCTCGCTGCTGGATCGCCGCACTTTCTTTATCGGTACTGCAAGTGCTCTGGCACTGGGAACGACGGCTTGCGGTGGAGGAAGCGGGGGCAGCAGCTTCTCGCCCATGGGTGGCGCCGCCGCGCAGCAGACGCCGCAACAGCAGACATCGGGTGCGGCTCCCGGTGCCGCAGACAACCCTGCAGCCTCGACGCCCGAGACGACGCCCCCCGCGCCGGAAGCACGCAAGATTGGGCATCCGGGCCTGCTCGTCACGGAGACCGACCTGCAGCGCATCCGTGACAAGCTCGCAGCCAGCGCGCAGCCGTGGGTCGGTGGCTGGGGCATGCTGCTCAATGGCGGGCGGGCCAACCTCGACACCAGGCCGTTCCCGCTGGCGACGGTGATCCGTGGCGTGGACGGCCAGAACTTCGGCGTGATGATCGTGGACATGCAGCGCGCGCTCCATCTCGCGCTGCGCTGGAAGATCACGAACGACGAGAACTATGCGAAGAAGTCGGTGGAGTTCCTCAACGCCTGGTCTTCGACCCTGACCAAGCTGGACGGCAATTCGAACGTCTTCCTCGCCTCGGGGCTCTACGGCTTCCAGTGGGCCAACGCCGCAGAGCTGATGCGGACCTATTCCGGATGGGCGAAGGAGGACCTCACCCGCTTTCAGGACATGCTGCTGAAGGTGTTCTATCCGTTGTGCCACGACTTCCTGGTCAACCACAACGGCACGGAGACAAGAAAGGTCACCCACTACTGGGCCAACTGGGACCTGTGCAACATCTGCTCCGTCTACGCGATCGGCGTGTTCTGCGACCGGCCCGATCTGACCGCCGAGGCGATCAGCTACTACAAGACCGGCCGGGGCAACGGCGCGGGCGCCAACAACGTCTACTACGTGCATCCCGGTTATCTGGGGCAATGGCAGGAAAGCCATCGCGACCAGGGCCATTCGACCCTTGGCATCTCCCTGGCCGGCGCACTGTGCGAGATGGCCTGGAACCAGGGCGAGGATCTCTACGGATACTGGAACAACCGGCTGCTGGCCGGCGCGGAGTACGTCGCCAAGACGAACCTGGCGGACGCCAGCGGCAACGCCCTGTTCACGATGCCGTTCGCCCCTTACACGGGCGTCTTCGGAACGGGCACCCAGGCGGCGGGCACGGGCAGCCTGCGGCCTTGCTGGGAACTCATCTACAACCACTACGTGAACCGCAAGGGCCTCTCGGCACCGTGGACCAAGGCAGTCGTCGACAAGGTACGGCCGGAGCGAGCCGATGGCGGCGACCAGCCGGGGCTGGGCACGCTGCTCTATGCGCGCGATCCGGTCCCCGCCGCAAAGCCCAGCGGACTGAGTGCATTGCTCAACGATGGAAAGGTGCAGCTGTCCTGGTGGGGCAGCGCAGGCGCCTCCCACTACCTCGTGCAGCGAGCGGCTTCGCCCGACGGTCTGTTCACGACCCTTTCGACAGTCACCGACCCGCGCACCTACACCGATGCCCCGGCCCAGGGCACCTGGTACTACCGGATCGACGCCGTGACCGACACGGGCCAACTCGCCGGCGCGGACACCCTGCGCGTGGCCGTGCCCGGCGAGCTGTGGCTGCACCTGCCGCTCAACGGCGATGCCAACGATGCCAGCGGCCACGGCCTGCATGCACAGTTGAAGGGCGGCACGAGCTGGGGCGAAGGACGCGCCGGCGGACGTGCTTTGCAGCTCGACGGCCGCAGCGGTCACGTTGCGCTGCCCGACGGGGCCGTGTCGGCCCTGGGCGATTTCACGATCGCGGTGTGGGTCTATTGGGATGCGACAGCCGTCAATACGCGCATCTTCGACTTCGGCTCCAACGACGTGGCCTACATGTCGCTGATCCCGCGCGATGGCAAGGACCAGCTGCGTTTCTCGGCCTCGCGCAATCAGTTCTGGAACGAGGAGTCTGTGACCGCCGGCCTGCTGCCCACGGGGCGTTGGGTGCACGTGGCGTTCACGCTCTCGGGCACCGTGGGCACGCTCTACATGGATGGCGCGCAGGTCGCCACCGGGAACGGCATCTGGATCAATCCCTTCCAGCTGGGCCGCACCACGCAGACCTGGTTGGGCCGTTCGCAGTACGGCGGCGATCCGTTCTTCAAGGGCCGCATGCAGGACTTCCGCATCTACGGCGGTGCGCAGGACGCGGCCTTCATCGCGAACCTCGCGCGCTGACGGCCGACGGATAGCTGCGCGGCGCAGCCGACCCTGACCTTCAACCGACCCGCGTGCGCCTTCCAGGACGCGCCGGGGCTTTCCTCGATCCAAACAGACTTTTCTCATGAACTTTGCTTCTCGACGATGCGTTTCCGCACTGATGACTTCGCTGCTGCTTTTCGGCTGCGGCGGAGGAGGAGGTGGGGGCGGCGGTGGGGCCGGCGTTGCGCTGGTGGGGAGCCCGACCGGCCAGTCCGGCAGCGGCGCTTCCTCCAATGCCGGCCCGAGCAGTGGCGGCCAAGGCACCGGCGGCGCTTCGGGTGGTGGTGATGTTCAAGGCGGCGGTGGCATCCAGGGCGGGGGCGACACCGCGCCCCTCATGGCCACGGTCGCCTTGGCCAGCAGGCTCGGCAAGCCCGCCCGGGTGCTGGTCGGCCTGGGCGCCACTTCCATCGACGACATGAAGAGCCAGGACATCCAACCCGACATCGTCGAGCGCTATCTGGTGGGTGTCGGGCCGGGTTCCTGGCCCACGTGGAACAGTCCCGATGGGGCCTACGTCACCTTCACCGCGCAGGCCGCCCAGGCCTACGGTGCGGTTCCCATGTTCACGCTCTACCAGATGACGGCGAACGGCGAGGGCAACCTGAGCGGCATCAGCGACAAGACCTTCATGGACAAGTACTGGGGCCAGGTCCGGTTGATGTACCAGCGCATTGCGGACCTGGGCACGCCCGTTCTGATCAATCTGGAGCCGGACTTCTGGGGATTCGCCGCGTCGCAGGCACCCGGTCGCGATCTGACGAAGATGGCCGCTGCCGTGAGCGGCCAGCCGGAATGCAGCACACTGCCGAACACCGTCGCGGGCCTCGGCCAGTGTTTCGTTCAGATGGGCAGGAAGGTCGCGCCCAAGGCGCTGCTCGGGTTCCCTCCTGCCTTCTGGAACGGCACCCCTGCGGAGATCGCTGCTCAGATGCGCACGGCCGGCGCGAATCAGGCCGACTTCATCGTCGCCCAGACCAGCGACCGCGACGCGGGCTGCAGGGAAGCTGCATCGCGGCCTGCCGAATGCCAGAACGGAAGCGCTCCGTTCTACTGGGACGCGAGCAACAAGACCAGCCCGAACTTCCACGATTCGCAGAAGCAGTATTCGGACTACCGCGCGGCGCTGGGCAACGGCCTGCCGATCCTGTGGTGGCAGACCCCGATGGGCGTGCCTTCCGACACGCCCGGCGGCACCGACCAGCACTACCGCGACAACCACGTCGACTACATGCTGCGCAACACGCAGGAGTACGGCGACATGCAAACCTTCGCGATCGTCTTCAGCGCAGGCGGCAGCCACCAGACCTCCATTGCCACGGATGGCGGCCAGTTCGCGCGGCTGTCGGCACAGTACCTCGCGCGCGGCGGCGCCGCACTGAAGTAGCGGCCTGCTGTCTTCGCTACCGCGCGGTGGCCCCGCCATCGACCGGGATGATCGCGCCGGTCATGCAGCTGGATGCGGGCGAGGCCAGCAGCAGCGCCGGTCCCTTGACCCCGTCGACCTGGGCCACCCGGCCCAGGGGGATGTGGGTGCGCATCGGCTCGGCTGACTCCGGAACGTGCTGTCGGCCGCTGTTGATGTTCGCGGCGAAGGGGCCGGGCGCAATGGCGTTCACCAGCACGTTGTGGGGCGCCAGCTCGATGGCGGCATCTCTACCTAGCCAAAATGGGACATTACTAATCGGCCGCTACATCTGCGAAAGATGCAATGTATCTTATGTTAAATAATATACTGGACGGCTTACCACTAGGGGTTCCGTTTGAATCCATGTGGTTCTAGTAATTCCTTTGACGTCAACCCAACTCGCGCCCCTGCTTTCTGGAAGGTTCGCCTGCGGCGACGAAAAACTACCGACGTTTTCACAAAAACTGTGGACCGTCGGACCATAAACACAAGACGGGCACAGCTTTCACAACGGCCGTTCAGATGATAGAATTGATGCTACATTGCATCACAATGGATTCCGCCCTATCATGCGTACCACTGTCACCATCGAAGATTCTCTTTTCGAGAAAGCTCTGGAAATGGCCGATCCCGACATGGACAAAACGGAAATTTTTCGGGAAGCCTTCCGCACGTTCGTGCGTGTTCAGGCGGGCAAGCGCCTCATTGCGCTCGGAGGGGCGGCGCCCGACATCAAGGACGTGCCGCGTCGTCGGAGCGACCCTGTCTCGTCATGAGCGTGCTCGTAGACACGTCTGTTTGGGTCGACCATTTCCGCAGCGGCAACGCCGCACTCGCGCACCTGGTCGGCTCGGATCTCGCCTTGACCCATCCGCTGGTGCTCGTTGAGCTGGCCTGTGGCACTCCACCTTCTCCGCGGGAGCACACCCTTGGCAGTCTGAGCCTGCTGAGGACATGCAATCAAGCAACGCTGGATGAGGTGCGGGAACTGATCGAGCGCGAAAAACTGTACGGGCTCGGGTGCGGATTCGTCGACATGGCGCTACTCGCATCGACCCTCATCACTCCTGGCGCACGGCTATGGACCCTGGACCGGCGCCTGTCGGAACTGGCGCAGCGCTTCAAGGTCGCTCATGGCATCCTGAAGCCAGACATGGATCAGCTTGGACTGCAGGGACTCGGTCCGGTCGAGTACCGGTTGGCAAGCACCGCCTGATCGGCGGATTCGTGACCGTTCAACTTCTGGGGGCCAGTTCAAAGCCGGGGCGATTCAGGGCGCCTACCCTCAACAATCCTAGTGGTAGTCGTCTTCGCGTTGGTGGCGGATCGCAGCGACCACGACCTCTCGTTCGCTGATGACTCGAAACAATGCTACATATCCCGAAGCCCCGAATGGAATGACCAACTCGCGCTCAAGCCGGTCGGCGTCGGCAATACGGCAGGTGAACGGATTCGTTTCCAAAATTCGAAATTCTGTGCGGATGGCCGTTATTGCACGACGCGGCAGATCCAAATCTCCGTGCAGCAGAGCGGACTCGACCAGGAAGTCTTCAAGACGCAGTAGATCCTCAAGGGCTTCGCGCGTCAGAGTAACCGCATAGGTCACGGGCGAACGACTCTGCCGCGCTTCTCCTGCGCAAGCTGCAAAATGCGCACGTCGAGGCGCGCTTGCATTGCGTCAAGTGCGTCCTTGGCAGAGTAATACTCGCCGCTCTTGTTGGCACGCTTCAATGATTCGCGGCCGCGCGCAAGGAACTCATGTTGGGATCGGCGGCGCTGGGCGGCCTGTACGGCCGCATTTTCCACAAACTGCGACAGGCTTTCACCTTGGCGCAGTACGCTCTCGATCTCATCGCGCACGGACTGCTCGACGCGCACGGGAGGCAACTGGGCAGTTTTCATAAAGGCGATTGTAAAGCAATTGCTATGCAAACTGGGCGTCCGAGGCGTATGCGGCCAATCGTTCCCTCTTGACGAGACGACAGAACTCTGCCGACAGCTTCAAAAAAAAAACTAAGGACGTTTGGACCACAAACACAGAGCAGGCGCAGATTTCGCGACCATAAACACGGGACTTGCGCAGTTGGTGCGTAGCGTCCAGCCTTCCCACATGAATGAATCGCCCCGGCTTTCGTGGAGGCCGGTTGGTTTAAGTCATGCCGCCATCGTGGCGGTCTGACTGGCGAGTTGCCGATAGTAGTTTGCCTCAGCTTCTGCAGGCGGGATGTAGCCGATGGGTTCGAGCAGGCGATGGTGGTTGAACCAGGACACCCATTCGAGCGTCGCGAACTCCACCGCCTCCTTGGTCTTCCACGGTGCCCGGCGATGGATCAGCTCGGCCTTGTAGAGGCCGTTGATCGTCTCCGCCAGGGCGTTGTCATAGGAGTCGCCTTTGCTTCCCACCGATGGCTCGATGTCTCGCAAGGCATGCACACCTGACAACGCAGCTTGCGAAGGCTTCTTCGGTCGGCTCAAGAACGAGCTGTTCTATCCTCGAGACTGGAAGAACGCCACCATTGAGCAAGTCATCGAGGCGGTCGACTCGTACATCTGCTGGTACAACGAGAAGCGGATCAAGATCTCTCTCGGCTCCCTCAACCCCATCGAATACTGGGTAAACCTTGGACTTGCGGCATAAACCAGTCCAAGTTTTTATCCGCACCCCTCCAGTGAAGGTGGGTCAAGACTCAACCGGCGCCCACAAGCCTACGGGGACTTCATGCGGCAGAGCATGGCCAGAATGCGGGCCTCGCCGGGGCCCCGGCACCCGCTCTGCAGATATGGCCGAAGCAGTCTGGTGCGCAGCGATCGACCCGTCGTCTCCGATGGAAATACCGGCAGGCGCCGACGCGGTTCAGTGGGCTCGCGAAGCCTCCTGAGCCTGGTGCCGCTAAGAGTCGGCGGCAAGCGGCGGGCGCGCGGCGATCTGCTCGATCGGCTCTCCCGCCTCAAATCGGGCAATGAACTCCTCCGGGACGAAGCGCACGCCGATGAAGTTGTCGGCATAGGCACCGCTCGCGATCGCGCCTGTGCGTCGCCAGCCACTTCGCACAAGACCCCGCGGGCCCCCTCCCCTACGCTGGAACCTGTCCACCGCACGCAGGGTGCGGCGCAGGAAACCAGAGCAATGCCGCAGATCGAATCCACCATTTCCGCCAGCAACGCGCCCTTCGTGGCGAACCGCGATCACATGCTGGGCCTGCTGAAACGCGTACGCGACTTCGAGCAGCGAACCCGAGCCAGGTCAGCCGCTTCTCGCGAGCGCTTCGAGAAGCGGCAGCAGTTGCTGCCGCGCGAGCGCCTGTCGCTTTTGCTTGATCCCGGCGCGCCGTTCCTCGAGCTGGCCTCCCTGGCAGGGCTCGGCCTGGACACCGCCGATCTCGAAAGGAGCGTGCCCGGCGGCGGCCTGATTGCCGGCATTGGTTTCGTGAGCGGCATGCGCTGCATGGTGCTGGCCTCCGACTCGGGTATCGATGCCGGCGCGTTGCAGCCGATGGGCCTGGACAAGCAGTTGCGCATACAGGAGATCGCTCTGGAGAACAGGCTGCCCTACGTGCAGCTGGTGGAAAGTGCCGGCGCCAACCTGATGCAGTACCGTGTCGAGGATTTCGTACGCGGCGGCAACCTGTTCCGCAACCTGGCGCGCATGTCCGCCGACGGCCTTCCGGTGATCACGGTGACCCACGGCTCGTCCACCGCGGGTGGTGCCTACCAGACCGGGCTGTCGGACTACATCATCCTGGTGCGCGGGCGCTCCCGCGCCTTCCTGGCAGGACCGCCGCTGCTGAAGGCCGCCACCGGCGAGATCGCCACCGAGGAGGAGCTCGGCGGCGCCGTGATGCACACCTCGATCTCGGGACTGGGCGACTACCTGGCCGAGGACGACCGCGATGGCCTGCGCATCGCGCGCGACATCCTGGCTCAGATCGACTGGAACCGGGGCATGCCGGCCGAGCGGCCGCGCGCCTTCAAGCCGCCCCGCCATGACACCGAGGAACTGCTGGGCATCATGCCCGCCGACCACAAGCGGCCCGTCGACATGAAGCAGATCATCGCCCGGATCGCCGACGACTCCGACTTCCTCGAGTTCGGAGAGAACTACGGCAGTGCCACCGTCTGCGGGCACTTCAAGCTGGAAGGCTGGCCCGTCGGCGTGATCACCAACAATGGTCCGATCGACCCGGCCGGTGCCTCCAAGGCGACGCATTTCATCCAGGCCTGCTGCCAGTCGCGCACGCCGATCCTGTACCTGAACAACACCACCGGCTTCATGGTGGGCCGCTCCTACGAGGAAGCCGGGATCATCAAGCACGGGTCCAAGATGATCCAGGCGGTCACGAATGCCACCGTGCCGCAGGTCACGATCTACTGCGGTGCTTCCTACGGCGCCGGCAACTACGCGATGTGCGGGCGCGGCTTCCACCCGCGGTTCTGCTTCAGCTGGCCCAACGCCAAGACCGCGGTGATGGGAGGCGAACAGGCGGCGCAGACCATGCGCATCGTCGCGGAAGCCGGCATGCGCCGCAAGGGCCAGGTGGACGAGGCCAGGCTGGACGAGATGGCACAACGGATCGTCGACCGGTTCGACAGCCAGATGAGCGTCTTCACCACCAGCGCCCACCTGCTCGATGACGGTGTGATCGACCCGCGCGATACCCGTGCGGTCCTGGCGAAGGTTCTGGCCGTCTGCCGCGAGGCGCAGGCTCGCCGGCCGCAGAAGATGCAATTCTCGGTCGCGCGTCCCTGAAGGAAGCATCGAATCCCCATGAGCACCATGACGCCGTTCTCCAAGATCCTCGTTGCCAACCGAGGCGAGATTGCGCTGCGTGTCATGCGCAGCGCGAAGATCCTCGGATACCGCACCGTGGCCGTGTACTCTTCCGCTGACGCGCGGGCCGCCCACGTGGCTGCGGCGGACCAGGCCGTCTGCATCGGCGAGCCGCTTCCCGCGCAGTCTTATCTGCGCATCCCCGCCATCATCGATGCGGCGCGTGCGAGCGGTGCCGATGCGGTGCATCCGGGCTACGGATTCCTCGCGGAAAACGAAGACTTCGCCGCGGCCTGCCGCGAGTCAGGACTGGTTTTCATCGGCCCGTCGCCGGAAGCGATCCGGGCGATGGGGGACAAGGCCGGCGCCAAGCAGTTGATGATGCAGGCCGGCGTGCCGTGCATTCCCGGCTACCTGGGCGAGGACCAGAGCGAGCAGCGCCTGGCCGACGAAGCCGCCCGGCTGGGCTACCCCGTGATGATCAAGGCCACTGCCGGCGGCGGTGGTCGCGGCATGCGGCTGGTGAAGTCGCATGGCGAATTCGTGGAGTTGCTGCGCGGTGCACAGTCGGAGGCGAAGAATGCCTTCGGCAATGCCACCGTGCTCCTGGAGCGCGCCATCGTGGAGCCGCGCCACATCGAGATCCAGGTGTTCGCCGATCGCCACGGCAACGCGCTGCACCTCGGAGAGCGCGACTGCTCGGTGCAGCGGCGCCACCAGAAGGTGATCGAGGAGGCGCCGTCGCCAGCGGTCGACGCGCAGCTGCGCGCGCGCATGGGGGCCACCGCAGTGGCTGCGGTCAAAGCGATCGGCTACGAGGGCGCGGGGACGCTGGAGTTCCTGCTGGACCGCGATGGCAACTACTATTTCATGGAGATGAACACCCGGCTGCAAGTGGAGCATCCGGTGACCGAGGCGATCACGGGGCTTGACCTCGTGGAGTGGCAACTTCGGGTGGCCGCCGGCGAGCCGCTGCCGCTGGCGCAGGAGGACATCCGATTTCAGGGCCATGCCATCGAGGTGCGCCTGTGCGCAGAGGACGTGCCCGCCGGGTTCATGCCGCAGAGTGGGACGATGCGGCGCTGGCAACCGCCGCATGGGTTGCGCGTCGAGCACGCCCTTGGCGATGGCGCCGTCATTCCGCCCTGCTACGACTCCATGATCGCGAAACTGATCGCCCACGGACGCAGCCGCGACGAAGCCCGGCGCAAGCTGCTGCGCGGGCTGCAGGACACCGTGGCGCTCGGCGTTCGCACCAACCAGGATTTCCTCGCCCGCTGCCTGGCACAGCCCGTGTTCGCGGCCGGCGGTGCGACCACGGCCTTCATTGCGCAGCATGAGGGCGAGCTCCTGCAGCCAGAGGAAGCCGCGGGCACCGGCGCCGCACTCATCGGCGCCTGGCTGCTGTACGAAACCGCGGGCGAGGCCAGGCAAGGGGCCGGCAGCCGCAGGCTTGCGCATGGGCTGCCGATCGGGATGCGCTTCTCGCTGGACGGGAGCGATTGCCAGGTCGGCGTGTCCCAGACCCGGGCGCAGGTCTTCACGCTCACGGCGAACGGAGTCGAGCACGTTCTGGAGGCCATCGCCCTCGGCGAGCATGACGCGCGATTCATCCTCGACGGCGTGATGGACAGCACCGTGTTCGACCGTGACGACAGCAGCCTCTGGCTGCGCTATGCAGGGCACCCCCACGCTTTGGAAGACCGCACTCGTTCCGCGCCGGCGCGGCGCGAAGACGGTGGCGGCGACGGCCGGGTGCGCGCATCCATGAATGGACGCGTGATCGCCTTGCATGCTGCACCGGGGGACAAGGTGACGGCGGGCCAGCCCCTGGTGACGCTCGAAGCCATGAAGATGGAGCACGTCCACAACGCCTGCGCCACGGGAACCCTGCTGGCCGTGCACGTGGCCGTTGGCGACCAGGTCGAGGCGCAGCGCGTCGTGGCGGAGATTCGGGCCGAGGCACCATCAACCGGCCCGACAGGCGCCATGCCATCGGCACCGGTGTCATCGCCGGCCGGGGGCAATTCGTGAACTTGTTTGCAGAATTGGTTTTAAGTGATAAACATCTGCCGCGACAGGATGTACTTGAAGCTACATTTTGTAGACCAAGAACCGCCGGCATTTTTTGGTCACCGCAAGAGCCGGCAATCGGAGAATCGAATGCCTCTCCTGTTCCTGATGAGGCTGCAGCATGTGCAGCTTCCGGTGCGAGTGGCCGACCCGGAGGATGTCCGGTGTGTCTCGGTGCTGCTGGCCACGGGTCTGATCGAAGCCGAGATCAAGGCGCTCAGGTCGAGCGCGCGATACGCCGCATCACAGGTGGCGACGGTGATCCGCATCACCGAGGACGGCCTGGCCGAGATCGCGAAGATGGGCGACGTCCCGGAACTCGTGAAGACCTCCATGCGGTTCGCCCGGGGATTGCGCCTGATGTGACCGCGGGCGCAGCGGCTGCGCTGGGCGCGTCGGCGGCGGTCCGAACCATGGACCTCCCTCGTGCAGCAAAAGATGATGTACGCACAGATATTGGCGGACGTGCTGGGGATACCTCTGCGCGGGCAGGCCAAGTTCTCATAGCTCGGCACCTGCGGCAGAATTTTTCGGTCGCGCGGCACTTCGCGGCCCGCGAATCCGCTGCGCTTACTCGGTCAGTGCGCGCCGCACGTCGTCCTGCAAGCTGCGCAGGTGGCTGCGCATGGCCTCGCGGGCGCGCCCGGCATCGCGCGAGCGCAGGGCCGCGACGATCTCGCCATGCTCGTCGTGGTTCTCGCGCTGGCGATGCAGCGGGCTGTGCAGGCGGAAAAGCCGGGCGTTGACCCGCAGTTCCTCCACCAGCCGCGGAAACACCACGTTGCCGCTGGCGCTTGCAATGACCAGATGGAAATGATCGTCGAAATGAAAATGCTCGATCTCGCTGTGCTCGCCGCTGTGCAACGCCTTGCCTTGGGCTTCCAGCTCGTCGATCTGCGCATCGGTGATCTTGGCCACCGCGAGGGCAATGCATTCGCACTCGATCACCTCGCGGGCACGCATGCAGTCGAAGTACTCCTTGGTGCCGAGCGCCCGAACGGCATAGGAACGTGCATCGCGCCGCACCAGCAGGCCCTCGCCGGCCAGTCGTACCAGTGCCTCGCGCATCGGCGTGCGGGAGATGCGCAGTTCCTCCGCCAGGCGTGCCTCCTGCAGCGGGCTGCCCGCCGAGATCTGGCGGTCGAGGATGAGCGTGCGCAGTCGCGCGTAGGCCTGCTCGGCCAGGCTGGCGGAGCGAACCTCCAGCGGAGCGATCGTGATGGTGGCGGGTTGCGTAGGGCTGGGAAGGCTGGGCATGCGGAGAACGGCGAAGGCCACGGGCGGGCAAGCTTAGCAGGGCCTGGCGGCGCGCACCGATGGCCTCACAGCCACTTGGCGAGCGGATTGCCGTCGTTCGGCGCGCGCGGCCGCAGGCACGGCAGGAACTCGCCCGATCCGGGCTCGGCCTGGAACACGCCGTCCTGCCACACCACGCGGCCGCGTGACACCGTGAGGCCGGGCCAGGCGCGCAGCTTCATGCCCTCGTAGGGCGTGTAGTCGGCGGCGTGATGCAGCATCTCGTTGCTCAGCAGCTTCTCCTCGCCCTCGGCGAAGAGGTCCCACACGACGAAGTCGGCATCGCTGCCGACCGCGATCGTGCCCTTGCGCGGGTACAGGCCGTAGAGCCGCGCGGGATTGGTGGCCGTGAGCTCGACGAAGCGGTGGATGTCGATGCGCCCCTTCAGCACGCCCTCGCTCATGAGCAGCGGCAGGCGCGTCTCCACGCCGGGGATGCCGTTGGGGATGCGGTCGAAGGAGGCGTTGTCGCCGGCCACCCGCTTGCCGTCGGGGCCATTCATGTTGAAAGGTGCGTGGTCGGACGAGACGATCGTGAAGAGGCCGCTGGCGAGACCGTTCCAGATGAAAGGCTGGTTCGCCTTGTCGCGCGGCGGCGGGCTGCAGATGCAGCGCGCGCCGTGCATCGGGTCGTCCGGATCGATGCCGAGGTCCTCGGCGCTGAGGAACAGGTACTGCGGGCAGGTCTCGGCATGGATCGGGAGGCCGCGCCCGCGCGCCCAGTGGATCTGCTCGACCGCCTCGCGGCCCGAGACGTGGACGATCAGGATCGGCGTGTCGACCAACTCCGCGAGCGCGATCGCGCGATGCGTCGCCTCGCGCTCCACCGCCATCGGCCGCGAGCTCGCGTGGTAGCGCGGCGCGGTCAGGCCCGCCTCGAGCAACTGCTCGGTGAGCCAGGCGATGCAGTCGCTGTTCTCGGCGTGGATCATCGTCATGGCCCCGTGGCGGCGCGCGGTGGCGAGCACCTCGAGGATCTGCCGGTCCTCGAGCTTGAGGTCGTCGTAGGTCATGTAGATCTTGAAGGAGGTGTACCCCTTCTCGATCAGCATCGGCAGCTCGCGCTGCGTCACGTCGCGCGTGGCATCGGCGACGATCAGGTGGAAGGCGTAGTCGATCACCGCCTTGCCCTCGGCGCGGCGGTGGTAGTCGTCGACCGCCTCCTGGACGCTGCGGCCCTTCTGCTGTGCCGCGAAGGGAAGCACGGTGGTGGTGCCGCCGCAGGCCGCGGAACGCGTGCCCGAGAGGAAGTCGTCGGCGAAGCGCGAGCCGTCGCTGGTGGGCTGGTCGAAGTGGCAATGGCCGTCGACGCCGCCCGGCGTCACGAGCCGGCCACGCGCATCGATCTCGCGCGCGGCGCCGGCCTCGAGCCCTTGGGCGATGGCGCAGATGCGCCCGTCCCGCACGCCGATGTCGGCGGTATAGCGGTCGCCGACGGTGGCGATGTCGGCGTTGCGCAGGATCAGGTCGTAGCGGGTGGTGTTCATGGCGCGGGGTGGCTTCAGCGCTGCTCGAGCGCGGGTTCGGCGGGGATCGGCGGCGCGCCGGCGTCGCCGTGGGCTCGGCCATAGTGGCGCTCGATGCGGCGCTGGATGAAGTCCCAGGCGGTGGTCATCAGCAGGTAGTAGATCGCCGCCACGATGAACAGCTCGAGCACCATGAACTTCTCCTGGATCAGCACCTGGGTGCGCCGCAGCAGCTCCTCCATCGAGATCACGGAAGTGATCGAGGTGGTCTTGAGCAGCCCGTTGATGCTGTTGCCGAGCGTCGGCACGATCAACCGCATCGCCTGCGGCATCACGATGTAGCGCATGGTCTGCGCGCTGCTGAAGCCCACGGCGCGCGCGGCGTTGGTCTGGCCCGGGGGAACCGACTGGATGCCGCCGCGCACGATCTCCGCCAGGTAGGCGGCTTCGTTGAGGATCAGCCCGAGCAGCGCCGACTCGATGACCGAGAGCTTCAGCCCGAGCTGCGGCAGTCCCGTGTAGATGATGATCAGCTGCACCAGCAGCGGCGTACCGCGGAACACCCAGATGTAGAAGTGCGCCGGCGCGCACAGCCAGCGGCGGCTCGACAGCCGCGCCAGCGCCAGCGCGAAGCCCACGACGAGGCCGCCTGCGATGGCCGCGAGCGTGAGCCACAGCGTGGTCACCGCGCCGCTGAGGAGGTACGGATTGAACAGGTAGTCGACGAACCCCGACCAGCTCCAGCCTTGTCCCATGAGCGTTCCTTCGCGTGCCTGATGGCGTTGGCGCCGGGCCTCAGCCCGCCGGGCCCTTGACGGCCACCGCGCCGTCCACCGACTTGACGCCGTACTGGTCGAACAGCTTCTGGAAGCTGCCGTCGGCCTTCATGTCGTTCATGGCCTTCGCGATGGCGGCGGCGAGGTCCTTGTTGCGCGTGGCCAGCGCCACGGGCGTGGGGAACAGGCCGTGCAGCACGCGATCGAAATCGCCGCGCTTCTGGTATTCGGCGCCGGTCGAGTCGATCGACAGCGCCACCTCGACCTGGCCCGCGCGCAGCGCCTGGAACGCCATCGCGAAGTTCTCGAAGGTGCGGATGTTCATGCCCTTGAGCCCCTTGTCGGTGAGCTGCTTGTCGAGCTCGCGCGCCTTGCGCTCCTCGAAGCCGCCGAGCTCCACGCCGATGCTCTTGCCCGAGAGGTCGTCCACCTTGGCGATCTTCAGCGGGTTGGACTTGGCCGTGCTGATGCTGATCGCCTGGTCTTCGTAGACCAGCATCTGCATCAGCTTCGCGCGCTCGTCGGTGTAGAAGATGCCCGTGTTGATCACGTCCCAGCGCCCGGCCTGCAGGCCCGGGATCATGGCCGAGAACTCGATGCGCACGTACTCGGGCGTGAGGCACAGGCGCTTGGCGATCTGCTCGCCGAGCTCCACGCGCATGCCCTTGAGCGCGCCCGTCTGGTCGACGAACTGCATCGGCGGCAGTGTCGGGTTGACCGACATGACGAGCGTGCCCTTCTTGACCAGCGCGGAGTCCGGCACCGGCGACTTGCAGGCCTGGGCCTGCGCGGTGCCCGCGGCAAGCAGGGCCAGAAGCGACGCGGACACGAGTGTGGGGAGCAGTTTCATGGTGGATTCCTCCTGGAAGTGGACGGGTCGGCGAAAAGGTGTCTGGAACCGGCGCTCAGGCCCGGATCGAATCGATCAGCGCCAGCCGCTCGAGCTCGCGGCGCAGGTCGGCCGCATCGGCGTCGGGCAGCGGCAGCCGCGGCGCACGGGGCTTGCCCACGGGCAGGCCCATCATCGCCAGGCCCTCCTTGGAGGCCGCGACGTAGCGGTGGCCGCCGACCCAGCGCACGATCGGCAGCATCTCCTTGTAGAGCGCGAGCGCCGCGGGCATGTCGCGCTCGTCGGCCACGAGCTCGAACAGGCGAGCCGACATCTTCGGGATCAGGTTCGAACACACGGCCACCCAGCCCTGTGCGCCGAGCCAGAACGACTCGTAGCCCAGGATGCCGGCGAACACCGTCATACGGTCGCCGCAGAGCTCGATGATGTCGCGCACGCGGGTGACCTCCAGCGTCGACTCCTTGATGTAGCGGCAGTTGTCGATGCGCGAGAGCCGCGCCACCAGTTCGGGCCGGAGGTCCACATTGGCCGTGGCCGGGTTGTTGTAGACCATGATCGGAATGCCGATCGACTCGCCCACCTTGCGGTAGTGCGCGAACAGTTCGTCATCGGTGGGCGTGCTGTAGAAGGGCGGAATGATCATCACGCCGTCGGCGCCCATGCTCTCGGCCTCGCGGCTCAGCCGCACGCACTCGTCCGTCCACTCGGCCCCGGTGCCGATCAGCACCGGCACGCGTTTTGCTGCGGTGCTCACACAGGTTTCGATCACCAATTGCCGCTCCTCGGGCGTGAGCGACAGAAATTCCCCGGTGCTTCCCAGAGGGATCAGCCCGTGGATGCCCTGCTCGATCTGCCAGTCGACCAGCCTGCGAAGCGCCGGCACATCGACGTGCTTGCCGTCTGCGGTCATGGGGGTAATGAGCACTGTGTAGGTGCCGCGAAACGCTGTCATTGGTGCGGGTCCTGGCTGAAAAATGGGGATAGCGGGCGATTCGGTATACGTGTAGTATACGTATACATCCGATGTCGTCAACGAACTTTTTCGCCGTTTCGCCCCCGCTCATGAGCGCCGCCAGACTCACCCATCACTCGATCGCCGTCGCCGGGCGCCCCGTGCGCTTCTGGTACGACGGCCAACCGGTGGACGGCCTGGACGGCGAAACCATCGCCGCTTCGCTGGCTGCGGCCGGCATCAACAAGATGCGGCACACGCGCGGCGGCGAGCGCCGCGGGCTGTATTGCGGAATGGGCGCCTGCTTCGACTGCCTGGTCACGGTGGATGGCAGGGCCAGCCAGCGCGCCTGCCTGACCAAGGTGGCAGAGGGGCAGCAGGTGCGCTCGGCAATGCCAGCAGGCACCCCGGCCGATCCTCTTCAGCCGCTGACCCGCGAACCGGAGCAGGCGCCCGCGCGCCGCGAAGTGGATGTCCTGGTGGTTGGCGCAGGCCCGGCCGGCCTGTCGGCGGCACTGGCCGCGCAACGTGCCGGCGCGCAGGTATTGGTGCTGGACGAGCGGCTTCAGGCCGGCGGCCAGTTCTACAAACCCCTGGCACCTTCGCACCAGACGCCGGGCGCGGCCGACCGCCAGTTCGCCGACGGGCTGGCGTTGGAGCGCGAGGTGCGACAGGCCGGCGTAGCCATCGAGCAAGGCGCGCAGGTCTGGTCGGCGTTCTCGCCGCGCGAGATCGGCGCGCTCATCGATGGCCAGGCGCACGTGATCGCCTGCCGCCAGCTGGTCATTGCACCCGGCGCCTACGAACGCCCCGTGCCCTTCCCAGGCTGGACCCTGCCCGGCGTGATGACCACCGGCGCGGGCCAGACATTGGCGCGCGCCTACCGCGTATCGCCCGGCCAGCGCGTGCTGGTGGCCGGCAACGGTCCGCTCAACCTGCAGCTCGCCGCCGAACTGCTGGCCGGGGGCGCCCATGTCGCCGCGGTTCTGGAATCCGCGCCGCACCCTTCGCCCACGCAGTGGCGCCCGGTGTTGACGGCAGCCCGCACGGCGCCCGACCTGCTGCGCGACGGCTGGCGCTACCTGCGCCGCCTGCGTGCCCACAAGGTGCCGGTGCTCTGGGGCTGGACGGTGGCCGCTGCCGAAGGCCAAGGCTCGCTCGAACAGGTCCAGGCCTGCGAGCTTGCGCATCCAGGCAATACGCGCGCATTCGATGTCGACACCCTGTGCCTCGGCTACGGCTTCATCCCCTCCACCGAATTGGCACGCATGCTCGGCTGCGAGCACCGGTTGACGCCGCGCCATCTTGGCTACCTGGCCACCGTGACCGCCGAAGACGGCGCCACCAGCCTGCCGGGCGTCTATGTCGTGGGCGACGGCGCCGACATGGGCGGATCGCGCGTGGCCCTGGCCCGCGGCACGCTCGCCGGCACGGCGGCGGCACGCAACCTGGGCCGAGCGCCGCTGGAGCCGACCGAAGCAATCGCCCGGTTGCGCAAGGCCATGCGGTTCCAGCAGGCGCTGTGGACGATCTACCAGGCGCCGCCCGTCTCGCTCGCCGCGGTGCCCGACGACACGCTTCTGTGCCGCTGCGAGGAGATCAGCTTCGGCACGGTTCGCGAGCAGATCCGCGCCGGCCGTGACACGCTCGCCGCGCTCAAGCGCAACACCCGCCTGGGCATGGGCCGTTGCCAGGGCCGCTACTGTGCGGTGACCGCTGCGCGGCTGGTCACCGAAATGACGGGCCAGGCGCCCGGCGTCGAGCAGTACCTTGCGCCGCGTCCGCCGGCCAAGCCGGTTCCCGCCGGCGCCTTGGGCTTCGAGAAACCCGAATGGGGCGGCCACAAGCCGGCCATCACGCCCAATCTCGCGCGGCCCGTTGCGGTCGGCCCCCTGCAGCCGCAGCCCCTTCAGACCGATGTGCTGGTGATCGGCGCGGGCGTGCTGGGCTCGTGCCTCGGCTACTACCTGGCGCAGGAAGGCGTGGACGTGACGGTGGTCGACCGCGACGACCTCAACCTCCAGGCTTCGGGTGCCAATGCCGGCAGCCTGCACGTACAGTTGCTCTCCTTCGACTTCGGCGACCGCGCGCAGGCCGGCGGCGGCCCGGCCGCGGCCACGTTGCCGTTGGGGCCGATGTCGGTGCGCCTGTGGCAGCAGATCGAGGCCGACTGCGACGAGGACCTGGAAATCAAGATCACCGGCGGCCTGATGGTGGCCGACAGCGAAGCCGGGCTGCGCTTCCTGGAAGCCAAGGCGGCGCTCGAGCGCAGCCATGGCATCGACGCGCAGCTGATCGACAGCACCGAGCTGCGGCGCCTCTCCCCCGCCCTGTCCGGCACGCTGCTGGGCGCCGAGCTGTGCCCGATGGAAGGCAAGATCAATCCGCTGCGCGCCACCTACGCGGTCGCCCGGCGCGCGCAGCAGCATGGCGCACGCTTCCTGCGCGGCTGCGACGTGCAGCACATGGAACGGCTGCCCGGCGACGGCGCCGGCTTCGAGGTCCGCACCTCGCGCGGGAGCATCCGCGCCGGCCGCGTGGTGAACGCAAGCGGTGCCTGGTCCAGTGCCATCGGCAACATGCTGGGCGTGCGCATTCCGGTGAAGGGCGCGCCGCTGCAGATGATCGTGACCGAGCCCGCCCCGCCGCTGGTCGACCACCTCATCGCGCATGCCAACCGGCACCTCAGCCTGAAGCAGGCGGCCAGCGGCGCGCTGCTGGTCGGCGGCGGCTGGACCGCGGCCTTCGACGAAGACATGCGCCTGAACCGCGCCGAGCGCACCAGCATCGAGGGCAACCTCTGGGTGGCCCGGCATGTGCTGCCGGCCATCGCGGGACTGCATGTGCTGCGCTGCTGGGCCGGCATGAACGTGAACATCGACGGTGCGCCGATCATGGGCGAAGTGCCTGGCGTGCCAGGCTTCTTCAACGCCGTCACCTCCAACGGCTACACGCTCGCGCCGGTCACCGCGCGGGTGGTGGCCGATCTCATCACGCGCGCCCGCGCAGACATCGACATCACTCCCTTCCGCATTGAACGATTCCTCCGAGCTCCATGAACGACCACGCCGACACCCGGGCGCTGCTGCGCCAATTCATCGACACGCACTTCGACGAGCAGGTGCAGATGCTGGCCCGCCTCGTGCAGTGCCCCTCGGACAACCCGCCGGGCGACTGCGCGCCGCATGCCGAACTCACCGCCACCCTGCTCGAGGCGATTGACTTCGAGGTCGAGCGCCATCCGGTGCCCGCCGAGTTCGCCGCCGCCCATGGCATGCAGAGCGTGGTCAACCTCATCGTGCGCGAACGCTTCGGCGAGGGCGGGCCGGTGATCGCGCTCAATGCCCATGGCGACGTGGTGCCCCCTGGCGAAGGCTGGAGCAGCGACCCCTACGGCGGCGAGGTGCGCGACGGCTGGATGTACGGCCGCGGCGCAGCCGTCTCCAAATCGGACTTCACCACCTATGCCTTTGCCATGCGCGCGCTCAAGCAGGCCGCAGCATCGGGCGCGCCGCTGAACGGCAGCATCGAACTGCACCTGACCTACGACGAGGAAACCGGCGGCATGGCCGGACCGGGCTGGATCCTCTCGCAGGGGCTCAGCCGTCCGGACTACGTGCTGTCCGCCGCCTTCTCGCACCACGTGGTGGTGGCCCACAACGGCTGCCTCCACCTGGAGGTGACGCTGCGCGGCAAGTCCGCGCACGCCGCGCGGCCCGACACCGGCCACGATGCCATCGAGGCCGCGGCCACGCTGCTGCCCGCCCTCTACCGCTACCGCGACGGACTCGCGGACCGTCCCTCGCAGACGCCTGGCATCAGCCATCCCACGCTGGTGGTGGGCCTGATCGAAGGCGGCATCAACACCAATGTGGTGGCCGACCGGCTCAGCCTGCGCATCGATCGCCGCATCGTGCCCGAGGAATCGCCCGAGGCGGTCGAGGCCGAGCTGCGCAGCGTGATCGAGAGCGCCTGCCGCGCGCTGCCTGGCATCACGGTGGAGATCCGCCGCATCCTCCTCGCGCGGCCGTTCGTGCCGGCACCGGGCGCGAAGGCGCTGTCCGAGCTGCTGTGCCGCGAGGCCGGCGAGGTGATGGGCAAGCCGGTCACGCCGATCGGCGTGCCGCTCTACACCGATGCGCGCCTGTACAGCGAGGCCGGCATTGCCACCGTGATGTACGGGGCCGGCCCCGAGTCCCTGCTCGAAGCCAACGGCCACCGTGCCGACGAGCGCGTGCCGCTCGCCGAGCTGCGCCAGGCGACCCAGGTCATCGCGAACACCCTCCTCCAACTCCTGCAACGCTGAAGGTGGAAAGCAAATGATCGAGATCCAGCAAGTCAGCAAGTGGTATGGCGCGTTCCAGGTGCTCACCGACTGCAGCACGAACGTGCGCAAGGGCGAGGTCGTGGTCGTCTGCGGGCCCTCGGGCTCGGGCAAGTCCACGCTCATCAAGTGCGTCAACGCGCTGGAACCCTTTCAGCAGGGTCGCATCCTGGTCGACGGCGTGTCGGTGGGCGATCCGAAGATCAACATCAACCAGCTGCGCGCACGGGTGGGCATGGTGTTCCAGCATTTCGACCTGTTCCCGCACCTGTCGATCGAGGAGAACCTCGCGATCGCGCAGCGCAAGGTGCTCAAGCGCTCCGCCGACGAGGCGCACGACACCGCCATGCGCCTGCTGCAGCGCGTGGGAATGCGCACCCATGCGCACAAGTTTCCCAGTCAGCTGTCGGGCGGTCAGCAGCAGCGCGTGGCCATCGCGCGTGCGCTGGCGATGAACCCCATCGCGATGCTGTTCGACGAGCCCACTTCGGCGCTCGATCCGGAGATGGTCAACGAGGTGCTGGACGTGATGGTGGAACTGGCCCGCGAAGGCATGACGATGATGTGCGTCACGCACGAGATGGGCTTCGCGCGCAAGGTCGCCCATCGCGTCATCTTCATGGACCAGGGCCGCATCGTGGAGGACTGCAGCAAGGACGAGTTCTTCGGCAACCCGTCCGAGCGCTCCGACCGGGCGCAGCAGTTTCTTTCCAAGATTCTTCAGCACTGACGGCCGGCCCGGCCAACTGGGTCATGCTTGTGTCGGCAGCGTCCTTGAACAACCCCGCGATCTCGCGTTCGCCGGTGAAGCGCAACTTGCGCTCGAGGCCGTCTGCGCGGACACGGAAGTCGACACGCACAGCGCCAGCAGCCTGGCAACAGACCAGCGCCACAAGCACCGCAAAGGCAAACGACAACCGTAGACGAAACATTGCGGCGAAGTCCACAGACCTCGACCTGCCCTCCATGTTCTTCGATTTCGGCAATGCGGGACCGGGAAAGTCTCAGCTGTTGATCGTGACCCCCGTCTCTTTCACGACCGATTTCCAGCGCGCGATTTCTTCATTCAGGTAGTTGGAAAACGCCTGCGGCCCGCGCGGCATGGGATCCACGAAAGAGCCTTCCAGCCTGGCCTTGACATCGGGCAGGTCCAGCACCTTGTCGATGGCTGCGTTCAGCTGCTGCAGCAGATCTGCGGGCATCCTGGCAGGCGCCATCACGCCATACCAGGCGCTTCCGACCATGCCCGGGACGCTTTCGGAGAAGGTCTGCACGTCCGGCAACTTCGGATGTCGCGTCGCGCTGGCGATGGCAAGTACCTTGAGCCGCTTCGCTTCGATGTGCGGCATGCAGGCCGGCACGGAATTGATCACCATGGCCACCTGTCCGCCCACCGCATCGGTCAAGGCGGCGCTGCCGCCCTTGTAGGGTACATGCACCAGCTCCATGCCCGTCTTGCGCTTGAGCGTCTCGTACAGCAGGTGCGGAACGGACCCCTGCCCTGGGGTTCCTACGCCGTATTCGCGTACTCGGGCACGCGGCAGCGCCAGCAGTTCTCGCAGGGAGTTGGCTGGAAGGGACGGATGCGCCACCAGCAGCTGCGGCGAAGAGCCCACCAGCGTAAGTGGCGAGAAGTCCCGGATCGGATCAAAAGGCATCTTGGGCTGCACTGCGGCATTGGTGGCGTGTGCGGCGTCCGCAAGGAACAACGTGTAGCCGTCCGCGGCGCTCTTGGCCGCGGCATCGGTGCCGATGAGCCCCGAGGCCCCGGCCTTGTTGTCCACGACGACGTTCCACCCCGCCGTTTCGGTCAGCTTCTGGGCAATCAGGCGCGCAACAAAATCGGAACCGCCTCCGGGCCCGTACGGCACGATCAGGCGAATGGGACGGCTGGGAAAACTGCCGGCGAATGCGCGGCCGCTCCCCAGGCCGGCGGCCATCAGGAAGGCAGAGGCGACGAAATCCCGGCGGCAGATGGAAGGCATGGTCAAGGCTCCTGGTAGGTACTCGATGGGTCCGAAGGGAGGCGCGTTCCTGCGAGAACGCGTTCAAGCAAGCAGCGATTGCGCGACACGCCGGAACCCGGCGGCGGCGGCATCCACGCAGGCCGCGCCGATGTGGCGGTGCGTCACGAGCCGGATCCTGCGCGGACCCCACGGGCGGACCAGGACACCGCATTCCTTGAGTGCCTCCGCCCAGGCGAGGCTGTCGGGTACGGCCTCGGGCAGGTCGACGAAGACGATGTTGGTGGGCGGCGTGCTGACGCCGACGGCGCCAGGCAGCACAGCCCGCAATGCCACACTCAGGCGCGACGCCGAAGCATGGTCCTGGGCGAGCCGTCCGGGCATGGTTTCCAGGGCGTCCAGTCCCGCTGCGGCAACCACGCCGATCTGGCGCTGCGTGCCCCCGAGCATCTTGCGCAACCGTCTGGCGCTGGCCATGGTGGCGGACGGTCCGGCGAGCACCGCGCCTGCAGGCGCGCTCAGGCCCTTCGAAAGGCAGAGGGTCACCGTGTCGGCGTAGCACGCGATCGCGGCCGGATCGGCGTTCAGCGCCACGGCGGCGTTGAAGAGCCGGGCGCCATCGAGGTGGACGCGCACGCCGGCGCCACTGGATGCCTTCCAGACCGCCCGCATGTGGTCCAGCGGCAGCACCGCTCCTCCCGCGTTGCCGTGCGTGGTTTCCATGCAGACCAGATCCGTGCGCAATTCGCGGGACGGCTTCAGCGCCAGCGCCAGGCTCTCGAGGTCCATCGCGCCAGCCACGCCCGGAATGCCGGTGTAGGTCACGCCGCTGAACACGGCGCCGCCGCGCTCGGAGACGAACATGTGTGCGGACTCCTCGAGCACGACCTGCGACCGGCGTTCCGCCTGCGACAGCACGGCCAGGAGGTTGCCCATCGTGGCGGTCGGCACGTACAGGCCGGACTCCTTGCCCAGTGTTCGGGCCGCCAGCGCCTCGAGCGCGCGCACGGTCGGATCGCCGTCCAGGCCGTCGTCCCCCAGTGCGGCGGTTTGCATGCGGTCGTACATCGACGGGGTCGGCAGCGTCACGGTGTCGCTGCGCAGGTCCACCACGCGGGCCACCGCGCATGGACTGCGCGGTGGCCCGGCGTCGGCAACGTGCAGGATCTTGTCGGGCATGGACGCAAGTATTCTTCCGGGCATTCGATACTGCAAATGCGTACTCAACAGTGAGCCATACAATATTGATATGAGCAGCCGACGCATGACCTTGAAGCACATCGAGGCCTTCCGGGTGGTCGTGCAGACGGGGTCGATGACCGAAGCCTCGCGGCGGCTTCACACCTCGCAGCCCCAGGTGAGCCGCCTCGTTTCGCAGTTGGAGGCGATCATCGGGTTTGCGCTTTTCGAACGCAGCGGCACGCGTCTGGCGCCTTCACTCGAAGGAAAACGCTTCTTCCAGGAAGTCGAGAAGGCATTCGCCGGGCTGCAGGGCCTGGAGTCCGCGGCATCCAACATCCGGACGTTCGGCGGCGACCGCCTGGCGGTGGCCGCCATGGCGCGAATTGCCGGAGGCGTCCTCAGCCAGGCGGTCGTCCGGTTCAAGCGCGACCACCCCGAGACGCTCGTCACGATTCACTCCGGTGCGGCCACGACCGTCGACACATGGGTGAGCTCGGGCTTGTGCGACCTGGGCCTCGCCATCCTCTATGGCGATGATCCGCCCGGCATCCGTGTCGAAACGCTGCTGGGCATGGATTGCGTTGCCCTGCTTCCCAGGGAACATCATCTGGCGCGGGTCAGGCAGGTTCGTGCAACGGACCTGGACGGCGAGGCGTTCATCTCGTTCCCGTTGGGCAGCGGCCCGAGAGAACGCATCGACCAGGTATTGGCCGCCGCAGGCGTCAAGACCCGAACGGTGCTGGAGTCCGACCTGGGCGCCTCCGTCTGCTCGCTGGTCGCTGCAGGCCTGGGCGTGAGCGTGATCAATCCGCTGGCAGCGCTCGATGAGCAGCGCAATCTCGATTTCGAGGTGCGGGCCTTCAAGCCTGCCATCAGGGTGCGCCTTGCGCTCCTGCTCGCGCCCGATGCGCCTCATTCCCGGCTCGTGTCAGCCTTCAAGGACGTCGTGCGCGGCGTCATCGAATCCGAACTGGATCACATTCGCCCGTACTGCCACTGAGGGTGGCGCCCGTACGCGGCCGCGCCGCAGGCGCCGGGTCAAGCAAACACGGGCCCGCTAGCGGGACGCATCGACCAGGTACGGCGCAAGTTTCGCCCAGTCAAAGCTCACGCCGATTCCCGGCTCGTCCGGTGCAACTGCGCGACGGTTTTCGAGAACCAGCGGGCGCATCGTGTACTCGTCGATCGGGAAGCTGTGAATCTCCAGCCAGCCCGCGTTCGGCTGCGCCGCCAGCAAGCTCACATGCAGCTCCTGCATGCCATGCGAGCACACCGGGATCCCGTATCGGCGGGAGCGCTCGGCCACCTTCAGCCAGCCCGTGATGCCGCCGCAGTTGGAGGCGTCCGGCTGGATGAAGGACAGTCGCGCCTGCTCGAACGCATGCTCGAATTCATGGATCGTGTGCAGGTTCTCACCCATTGCCAATGGCACGCCGGTGGCGGCGGCGATGCGCGCATAGCCCTGGTAGTCGTCCGGAATGGTCGGCTCCTCGAACCACAGGACATTGAAGGGCTTGAAGCGCTTGGCCGCAGCGATGGCCTGATCCACGCTCATCGCGTAGTTGGCGTCCACCATCAAGGCCATGCCGTCACCGATCAGCTGCCGCACCGCCCGGATGCGCTCGATGTCTTCCTCGAGATCCTGGCGGCCGATCTTGATCTTGACGCCGCCCGCACCCTTGGCGAGATAGCCACGCACGTTGTCCAGCAGCTTCGCGAGCGGGAACGCCAGGTCGATGCCACCGCAGTAGGCATCGCAGGTGTTCGCAGCGCCGCCCGCCAGCTGCCAGAGCGGCTGGCCTGCCGCCTTGCCGCGGATGTCCCAGAGCGCGATGTCGATCGCGGAGATCGCAAACGACGCGATGCCGCCGCGGCCGACATAGTGCACATGCCATTCGCTGAAATCGTGGACGCCCTCGACATCCGCCGCATCCATGCCGATCATCGCAGGCGCCAGGTCATGGTCGATCATGGCCTTGATCGCATGCCCTCCCTTGCCACCGGTGTAGGTGTAGCCCGTGCCCCGGCTGCCATCCGAAAGCACCACGGTCGCGGTCACCAATTCGAAATGGGTGTGTGCGCCGTGCTTGGCGTCCGTCAGGACTTCAGTCAGGGGAACCTTGAAGAGCTGGCTCGTGATTTTCGCGATGGAACGCATGGACCTTTCCTTGAAGCTGCCGCTCGAGACCGCGAAGCGATGGTAGCGCCGGACAAGTGCTTACCCCGCACCGTGTTGTCGAGTGCTCGAGCCGCGCAGGTTCCTCGCGCTGCGCCCTATCCCAGCGCGTCGTTCACCTGCTCGCGGAACTCCGTCAGGCTGACCGCCGTGCCGAGCTCCCGCGGCAGCGCGTCACGTATCGAGAACACGCCAAGGATCTTCGCGCCCGACGTCAACGGCAGGTGGCGGAAGCCGCGTTCGAGCATCAGCACCACGGCGTCGGACACCGGCGTTTCGGGCGGCACGCAGATCGGGTTGGGCGTCATGACCTCGCGCACCGCCGTGCGGTCGGGATCGAGCCCTCGGGCCAGCACGCGGGTCATCAGGTCGCGCTCGGTCAGGATGCCCAGCAGCATGTCAGGCAGTTCCATGACGAGCACGCTGCCGCAGTTGGCGCGCGTCATCGCGCATGCGGCGTCGCGCGCACTGGCCTGCGGACCCAGGCTGATCACGTGCTTGCGCGAGATGGATTGGAAAACGGTGCGCTCGGCCATGGTGCGCCCTCCGGAAAGGAACGTAATGGTGCCGCCGGACGCCGCTCAGCGCAAGGAGGCGTTGAGCCGCGCGAGCGCCTCGGCGCCGGGGCACAGTTCGGCCGGGCCCAGCGCGTTGAGCGGCCGGTCGCAGGTGTTGAGCGCCGTGTGAAGGTCGGTGGCCAGCGGATCGACGTAGAGCAGGCCGGTCACCACCTCGCCCCTCTCCTGGTGCCGCTGCATGTAGGCCATGGCGGCATAACGGTCTCCGGGGTTGTAGTCGGGATGCAGGCTGCGCAGGCGCAGCAGCGTGCCGTCGTGCTGGCGCACGTCCACCACTTCGCCCGGCCCCATGTCGACAGTGATCTCTTCCCGCCCGCTGATGAAGTCGATGCGGCTCACCGCCTCGTTGTGCTCGCGCACGTAGTCGTAGCTCTTGGTGCTGCCCGGGTGGTTGTTGAAGGCGACGCAGGGACTGATCACGTCGATGAAGGCGGCGCCGCCGTGGCTGATCGCTCCCTTGATCAGCGGCACCAGCTGCGCCTTGTTGCCCGAGAAGCCCCGCCCCACGTAGCTGGCGCCCAGCTGCAGCGCCATGGCCACCAGGTCCACCGGGCTGTCGCTGTTGACCAGGCCCTTCTTGCTCTTGGAGCCCTGGTCGGCCGTGGCCGAGAACTGGCCCTTGGTCAGGCCGTAGACGCCGTTGTTCTCCACGATGTAGGCCATGCGCACGCCGCGCCGCATCGCGTGCGCGAACTGGCCCAGGCCGATGGACGCCGAATCGCCGTCGCCCGAAACGCCCAGGTACAGCAGGTCGCGGTTGGCCAGGTTGGCGCCGGTCAGCACGCTGGGCATGCGGCCATGCACCGTGTTGAAGCCGTGCGACGCGCCCAGGAAGTAGTCCGGCGTCTTGGAGCTGCAGCCGATGCCCGAGAGCTTGGCCACGCGGTGCGGCTCGATGTCCAGCTCCCAGCAGGCCTCGATGATGGCGGCGGAGATCGAGTCGTGGCCGCAGCCGGCGCACAGCGTGGAGATCTTGCCCTCGTAGTCGCGCCGCGTATAGCCGACCTTGTTGGTGGCCAGCGTCGGATGGTGCAGCCGGGGCTTGGCGAGGTAGGTCATGCAGCTTCCTTCGTGCCGGCGGCGCCGGCGGCTTGCGTCTTCCGCACATGCGCGCTGATGGCCTGGACGATGAAGCGCGCCGTGATGGGCGTGCCATCGAAGTGCAGCACCCGCACCAGCCGGGCGGGATCGATGTCCAGCTCGTTGACCAGCAGGCTGCGCATCTGCGCATCGCGGTTCTGCTCGACCACGAACACCTGCCGGTGCTGCGCCAGGAACTGCACCACGCTGTCCGGGAAGGGAAAGGCGCGCAGCCGCAGCGCGTCGAGGTGGATGCCGCGCGCTTCCAGCGCCTGCAGCGCCTCGTGCATCGACGGGCTGGTCGAACCGAAATAGATCACGCCCAGTTCGGTCTTCCCGGCGGCGGGGCGCAGCACGGGCTGCGGCACCAGCGTGGCCGCGGTTGCGAATTTCTTGAGCAGCCGCTCCATGTTGTAGATGTAGTCCGGCCCGCGCTCCGAATACCGGGCATAGGCGTCGCGCGTGGTGCCGCGGGTGAAGTAGCTGCCCTTGCTCGGGTGCGTGCCCGGCAGCGTGCGCCAGGGAATGCCGTCGCCGTCCACGTCCTTGTAGCGGCCGAAGTCGCGGCCCGCCTCGAGCTCCTCGGCGCTCATGACCTTGCCGCGGTCGTAGGCCTTGCTGTCGTCCCAGGTGAAGGGTGCACACAGGCGCTGGTTCATGCCGATGTCCAGGTCCGTCATCAGGAACACCGGCGTCTGCAGCCGGTCGGCCAGGTCCAGCGCCGCCGCCGCATGCTCGAAGCACTCGTGCGGATCCTCGGGAAACAGCAGCACGTGCTTGGTATCGCCGTGCGAGGCGTAGGCGCAGGCCAGGATGTCGGCCTGCTGCGTGCGCGTCGGCATGCCGGTGGAAGGGCCGCCGCGCTGCACGTCGATGATGGTGACCGGAATCTCGGCGAAGTAGGCCAGGCCGATGAACTCGGCCATCAGCGAGATGCCGGGCCCCGAGGTGGCCGTGAAGGCCCGCGCGCCGTTCCAGCCGGCGCCGACCACCATGCCGATGGAGGCGAGTTCGTCCTCCGCCTGCACGATGGCGAAGCGCTGCTGGCCGGTGGCCGGGTCGACGCGGAACTTGGTGCAGTACTTCTGGAAGGCCTCGGCCACCGAGGACGACGGCGTGATCGGATACCAGGCCGCGACCGTGGCGCCGCCATACACGCAGCCCAGCGCTGCGGCGCTGTTGCCGTCCACGAAGATGCGGTCGCCCACGCGGTCGGCGCGCCGCACCCGGAGGCCCAGCGGCTCGAGGTTCTCGCGCGCGAAGTCGCAGCCCAGGTGCAGCGCCTGCACGTTGGAAGCGAGCAGCTTTTCCTTGCCCTTGTACTGCTCGCCGAACAGCTTCTCGACCACTTCCGGCTCGATGCCCAGCAGGATCGCGAGCGCGCCCACATAGACGATGTTCTTGAACAGCTGGCGCTGCCGCGGGTCCTGGTAGACGGCGTTGCAGATCTCGGTCAGCGGCATGCCGATCACACGGATGTCGTCGCGGAACTTCGAAGGCGGCAGCGGCCGCGTGCTGTCGTAGAACAGGTAGCCGCCGGGCTCCAGCTCGGCCAGGTCGGCGTCCCAGGTCTGCGGGTTCATCGCCACCATCATGTCGGTGCCGCCGCGCCGCCCCAGATGGCCCTCTTCGGTCACGCGCACCTCGTACCAGGTCGGCAGGCCCTGGATGTTGCTCGGGAAGATGTTGCGCGGGCTCACCGGCACGCCCATGCGCAGGATGGCCTTGGCGAACAGTTCGTTGGCCGAGGCCGATCCCGAACCGTTGACGTTGGCGAACTTGATGACGAAGTCGTTGACCGCCTCGATGGGGGCGACCCCTGCGCCCGTCGTCCCGTGTGCCTTGCCGCCTTCCGGGGGCGCCATCGCCCCGTCGGGCGGCCGGACGGCGCTCATCGGGCCACCTCCTGCCCCGCCGTCGCCATCTTCAGCAGGAACTTCTGCATGTCCCACGCGCCCGTGGGGCAGCGCTCGGCGCACAGGCCGCAGTGCAGGCAGACGTCTTCGTCCTTGACCATCACGCGGCCCGTCTTGAGCCCGCCCGACACGTACAGGTCCTGCGCCAGGTTGAGCGCCGGCGCCTTGAGCCGCTGGCGCAGATCCGCCTCGTCGCCGTTGGTGGTGAAGCTGATGCAGTCCATCGGACAGATGTCCACGCAGGCATCGCATTCGATGCACGCGGATTCGGTGAACACCGTCTGCACGTCGCAGTTCAGGCAGCGCTCGGCCTCCTTGAAGGCGGTGGCGGCGTCGAAGCCCAGCTCCACCTCCACCCGGATGCTGGCCAGCGCCGCCTCGGCCTTGGCCCACGGCACCTTGTAGCGCAGGTCGTTGGAGGTGTCGTTGTCGTAGCTCCACTCGTGGATGCCCATCTTCTGCGAGATCAGATTGGTCATCGGCGCCGGGCGCACGTACACCGGCTCGGCGCGCAGCAACTTGTCGATCGACACCGCCGCCTCATGGCCGTGGGCCACGGCCGTGATGATGTTCTTCGGGCCGAAGGCCGCATCGCCGCCGAAGAACACATGGGGCACCGTCGACTGGAAGGTGTTCTTGTCGAGCGCGGGCAGGCCCGAGCTGTCGAAGGCGATGCCGCAATCGCGCTCGATCCACGGGAAGGCGTTCTCCTGGCCCACCGCCACCAGCACCTCGTCGCATTCGAACCAGGCATCGGGCTCGCCGGTGGGCACCAGCTTTCGGCGGCCCTGCGCGTCGTACTCGGCGCGGACCCGCTCGAAGGTCATGCCCTGCAGCCGGCCCTCGTCGTGCACGAAGGCCTTGGGCACGTGGAAGTCGATGATCGGAATGCCTTCGTGCTGCGCGTCTTCCTTCTCCCAGGGCGAGGCCTTCATCTCGTCGAAGCCGCTGCGCACGATCACCTTCACGTCGCTGCCGCCCAGGCGCCGGGCCGAGCGGCAGCAGTCCATGGCCGTGTTGCCGCCGCCCAGCACGATCACGCGCCGGCCGATGCGGCTCACATGCCCGAAGGACACGGAATTGAGCCAGTCGATGCCGATGTGGATGCCGGCCGCCGCTTCCCGGCGCCCGGGAATGTCCAGGTCGCGCCCGCGCGGCGCGCCGCAGCCGACGAAGATCGCGTCCCACTCCTCGGCCATCAGCGCCTTCATCGATCCGATGCGCTCGCCGCCGCGGAACTCGACGCCCAGGTCCAGGATGTAGCCGGTCTCCTCGTCGATCACCGACTCGGGCAGCCGAAAACGCGGGATCTGCGTGCGGATGAAGCCGCCGGCCTTGGCGTCCTCGTCGAACACCGTCACCTCGTAGCCCAGCGGCGCGAGGTCGCGCGCGACGGTGAGCGAGGCCGGCCCTGCGCCTATACAGGCGACACGCTTGCCGTTCTTCGGCGCCGGCTTGGGCATGCGCGCACGCACGTCCTCCTTCATGTCGGCCGCCACGCGCTTGAGCCGGCAGATCGCCACCGGCTCGGGATCCTTCGCATTGCTTTCTTCCACCCGCCCGCGACGGCAGGCCGGCTCGCAGGGCCGGTCGCAGGTGCGCCCCAGGATGCCGGGAAACACGTTGGAGACCCAGTTGACCATGTAGGCGTCGCTGTAGCGGCGCTGCGCGATCATGCGGATGTATTCGGGGACGGGGGTGTGCGCCGGGCAGGCGTACTGGCAATCGACGACCTTGTGGAAATAGGCCGGGTTGGCAATGTCGGTTCGCTGCAAGGCGTGCCTCCTGACAGTCGCCCGGAACCCCGGAGGGGCCGGCGAGCGGCGCTGCGGCAAGTATGCGCCGCGCCGGCCGCCGCCGGGCCTTGGTGGAATCCCGCAGGTGCCCCGCTACCGGCGATACATGTAGACCTGCCCCTCGACCCCGTGTCCGAGGTGCGTCGCACCGGACGAGACCGGGTCGAGCCTGCAGCACGCCTCGACCGAATCGGCGTGCGATTGCGGCACGACGATCATGACTTCGCGCAGGCCCGAATCGAAGGCGTAGTCGACCAGGACATCGGCGACCTGCGTCAGCAGTTCCACGGAGGCATGCGCCTCGCTCAGCGTCACGCAGACATGCCCGATGCCCGCCACGGCATCGGAACGCGGTTCGAGGATCGCATTGGCAATGCCGATGCGCTCGCCGTCTTCGGACAGGACGTCGAAGAAGACCACGGGCGCGCCGGTAGCCACGTAGGTCTTCTGCGAGCGGGCGGCAATCTGGAACCCCTCGCCCACCATCCTGGCCGGAAGAACGATCTCTTCCCCCGGCGCCGGAGCACGAAGCAACGAACGGGCTGGACTGGTCATGACGGGACCTCCATCGGCGAGCCATTTCCTGCGCGGGGCAAAAAGCATAATCCCGCGGGCCGCGCATGTCATCTGGCAAACTGTCACGCGCAAGGCAGACCTGCAACCAAGCCCAACGCACTCGAGAACCATGAAGGCGCAAGAACGGGAAGCGCTGCTCCAGGCACTGAAGACCCGCTTCGAGAAGAACATGCACCGGCACAAGGCCATCGCCTGGGCCGACGTGCGCAGCCGGCTCGAAGCCAGCCCCCGCGCACTGCGCTCGCTGCGCGAAATGGAAGCCACGGGCGGAGAGCCCGACGTCATCGGCCAGGACCCGGCAACCGGCCATTACGTCTTCTGCGACTGCGCCGCGGAGACCCCCATCGGCCGCAGGAGCGTCTGCTACGACCGCGAAGCGCTCGACGCCCGCAAGGAACACAAGCCGCAGGACAGCGCGGTCGAGATGGCCGCCGCCATGGGCATCGACCTGCTGACCGAGGAACAGTACCGGCAACTGCAGGCGCTCGGCGAGTTCGACCTCAAGACCTCGAGCTGGATCGCGACCCCTCCCGACCTCCGGGCGCTCGGCGGCGCCCTCTTCGGCGATCGCCGCTACGGCCGCGTGTTCGTCTATCACAACGGCGCGCAGTCGTACTACGCGGCCAGGGGCTTCCGCGCGGCACTCCGGGCGTGAGCCCGCGCCCTACTTGCAGGCGAAGCTGGCCGCCGACTCCAGATCGCCGCCCACATAGCTCGCCACCTTCGGATACGGGCACAGGGGCCGCGTGCGGGCGGCCGACCAGCCGGCGGGCAGTTCCGTGTTGACCACGTTGGCGCCGGCGCCGCGCGCGGTGGCCACCACGGAATCAGGCGCCTTGCCCTTTTCCACCCAGGCCACCAGCGGCGTCAGCATGTCGAACTGGTCCGTGGCCGGGCCTCGTCCGCAATGGTTCATGCCGGGCACCGGGAAGAAGCGCGCAAAGCCGGAGGCATCGCCGCCATTGGCCGCACGCAGTTCGTCATACCAGCGCGTCGTGTCGTCCGACGAGAACACCGCGTCGCTGGTGCCGTGGTAGACCATGAGCTTGCTGCCGCGGTCGCGCAGCGCCGCGAGGTTGCCCGGGTTCGGCGGCGTCATGAAGGACATGGCCGATTCCGTGTAGAGCGCGGTGGTCGCGAAGATGCCCGGCGCATCGGCGTCCATGCTGAAGCCCAGCGCGAAGTCGATGCCTGAGGGGCGGCTCGTGCCCAGCGGCGGCGAACTGAACACGAACCCGACCGCGGCCGTGTCCAGGTTCTGCGAATTGGAGAACTCCCACTGCCGCCAATCGGCGCCGTTGATGCCCGCGTCGTAGGGAAAGCCGCTGTAGAGCGCGGCGCCCGCGGTGTTGCGCGCGCCGCCGAAGACGTTGTCGAGCACGGTCTTCTGCGCGGCCGTGAGGCAGCTGCCGTCGCGGGCGCCGCTGCAGGTGGGAACGTCGGTGGCCAGCTTGAAGGCGGCCTTGCATGCCTGCACATCCGCGACGATGCCGTCGGTTGCGCCGTCCAGCGCATCGCACTTCGAGCGCACCGCGGCGGCCACCGTGTTCATCTCGGCCTGCGTGAAGGCCGTCTGCAAGTCCGGCTTGCCCGCCGGCGTGTTGGCGGTCGTCACCTGGGCGTACTGCTGCACGCCGTAGAGCTGCGCGACCGCGGCCTTCGGCAGGTTGAAGCCGGGATTGCCCGCCAGGATGCCGTCGTACTCGTTGGCGGAGCGCGCGGCCGCGACCATCGCATGCCGGCCGCCGTTGGAGCAGCCGCCGAAATAGGAGCGGTCGGCCCCGCGGCCATAAGCCTTGGCGATCAGGTTCTTGGCCATCGGCGTGAGTTGCGCGACGGCGTTGTAGCCGTAGTCCAGGCGCGCCTGCGGATCGATGCCGAAGACGGGGTTCTGCGCGCCCGAGTGGCCCGCATCGGAGCTGATCACGGCAAAGCCCATGTGCAGCGCGGTGGTCGTGGGCGCCCCTCCCCCGACCCCGCCCGAGGCCGGGACCACGCTTCCGTCGAGCCCGCCGTTGGCCTGGTAGAAGAAGCGCCCGTTCCAGTCGACCGGCAGGCGCATCTCGAAGCCGATCGCATAGGTGCGGCCGTCGACGCTGCTGGTGCGTTCGTTCATCTTTCCCTGCACCAGGCAGTGCGCGGGCGTGGGCGTGCTCACGCCGGCCACCGTGAGGGTGCCGGCCGCCACGGAAGTGATGCTGGTGTAGGCCGTGCCGTTGAAGGCGGCCTTGCTCGCGAGGTCGGTGCACGACTGCAGCGTGCCGGGTCGTGCCTCCGGCGAAGCCGCGGGCGGCGGCGCAGCGGGCGCAGGCGGCGGTGCCGCCGGTGCGGCCGGAACGATCGGCAGGAATGCAAAGCCGCTCCCGCCGCCGCCTCCACCACAGGCCGCGAGCAAGGCGGCCGCACCCACCGCGGCCCATGCCGGCCGCCGGGACGATGACACGATGTGATCCATGCTGGTCTCCTCGGCCGGCGGCGCTTCGTCGGCCACAAAGGTTATTGAAGATAACCAATGTAGTTTTGATTCATAACCAAAAAAACGAGGACAAACCCGGATGCCGCCGGACCGCGCTAGGCGCTCCCGTCACCCAGGTAGCTGCGCAGGCCTTCAAGCTCGATCACCTCGACGCCGCCGTGCTCCACCCGCAGCAGGCCTGCGCGCTCGAGCGCATGCAGTGCCCGGTTGGCGCGCTGGCGCGAGACCGCGGACAGGAGCCCGATCTCATCCTGGGTCAGGCGTATGAAGCTGCTCGCCTGCGGATAGAGGATCGGGTCGAACAGGCTGGCCAGGCAGCGTGCAACGCGCGCGTCGGGCCCCAGCAAGCGGTCGAACTCCATGAGGCCGATGAACAGGCTCAGGCGCGCATTGATGTGCGACAGGAGGAAGCGGTCGAAATCGAGGTTCGTCGACACGAGGCGTTCGAAGGTGTGGCGCGGCACGCAGGCCACGCGCGTCGGACGCATGGCCACGCCGTCGTAGCGCCACGGGCCGGGCTTCAGCAGCGAGCCTTCGCCGGCCCAGCCACCCGAAGTCACGCCGGTGAAAGTGGAAACGCGGCCATCGGCCAGGGACAGCGACATCTTCACCAGACCCTCGATGACGCCGAGCCAGAGATCCGCGGGCTCGCCGCGGCGCATCACGAAACCGCCGGCCGGCACCTCGCGCTCGTACGACTCGCGCACCACGCGGTCGAGTTCCTCGGCCGCCAGGGTCTTCGCCCACAAGCTCTCGCGGAGCATGGTCTCCATGGCCTTCGACGGCATTCGTGTTTCCTCGGCTCGCTGGCCCACTCTTCCGCCCGCGCCGGCCCTGCGTGGGGAGGCCTGCGGGGCGCGTAAGGAATGTCTTCAAAAAGACATTTTTGCGGCGGCGATCATGACATATTGGCCACCGTTCGCCACAACACAACCATAAGACTGGAGACAAGGATGGAACATCCGGAATCCGGCGCGGGCCCCACGCCTGCGCCATCTCATGACGAACCGCCGGGCATGCGCCGGCGCGACCTGCTGGGATACGCGGCCTCTGCGCCGCTGATTTCAGCCGCCGCGGGACTCGGCGGCCTGGCGGCCCCTTCGTCGGCGCGGGCCGCGATACTGCCGATGACCCCGCCTGACACGACCGACCTGATCGACATCGGCGATGCGGTGACGGTCACGGCGCTGCCGACCATGCCGCTGGTCAAGGTGAGTAACCTGGCGAACGGCCGCGTCCGGCTGGAGCTGCCGCGCTTCGAATCGGGCCAGGGCATCGCCACCGCCGCCGCGATGATGCTGGCCGACAAGCTGGGCCTGCCGCTGAACGCGATCGAGGTCGGCTCCGCCGACGCCAGTCCGGAGCTGATGTTCAACCAGCTCACCGGAGGCTCCTCGAGCGTGCGTTCGCTGCATGCGGGCATGCCGCTGATCGGCGGGCTGGCCACGGGCTCCGCCAACGCGGTGGTCGGCCAGCGCGTGACGCGGCTCGACGCGCTGGACATCGTGACCGGACGCAAGAAGTTCACGCTCGACCAGGCCGTGCCTGACGCCAAGCCGACCATGGTGTGCCGGCCGCCCACCATCAACGGCCAGTTCGTGCGCATCAACAACACGACCGCGGTGATGGGCATGCCCGGCGTCCTGGGCATCGCGCCGATTCCCGCCACGAACGGCATCGTGCCCACGCCGCCCGGTGTGGCGGTGATGGCCGAGACCTTCGGCCAGGCCTGGGCCGCGGTGAATGCGCTCGACGTCACCTGGACCGCGGGTGCGGTCGCCGGCGAGTCCAATGCCAGCATCCAGCAGCAGCTCAAATCCGCGCTGCTGCCCTTCCTGCTGCCGCCGCTGGGTGCTCTGACCGTCGAGGGGGAATTCGAGTTCGCCGCGGTCTCGCACTGCCCGATGGAAACGGAATGTGCCATTGCCGACGTGCGCGCCGACCGCGCCGAGATCTGGTCCGGCCTGCAGAGTCCGATCGTCACGCAGCAGGCGGTGGCAGCCGATCTGGGCCTGCCGCTGGACAAGGTCAAGGTGCATGCCGTGCCCTCAGGAGGCTCCTTCGGGCGCCGGCTGTTCTGGGACGCGACGCTGCAAGCGGTACAGGTCTCCAAGGCGCTGGGCCGGCCCTGCCGCCTGATGTACCACCGCACCGACGACATGCGCCACGGCCGCGTGCGCCCGCCGATGTTCCATCGGGCGCGCGCCACGATGCTGCTGGGCCAGGTCATCTCTTTCGAGCAGCGCATCGCCGGCGTGCGGCTCGACACGCGCCACGGCTTCGGCGAGATGCTGGGCGCCGCGGCCATTGCACTGCCCAATGGCTTTCCGCAGACGGTGGGCAACTTCGCCATCGAGCAGGTCATGTTCAAGACCATGGTCGCTTCGCCGTACAACTTCGGCGTCACCACCAAGCTGCTGACACCGGTCGCGATGGACATCAACACCTGCTCCTACCGCTCGGTGCACATCCAGCCCTCGCGCCTGGTGGAGGAGATCCTGGTCGACGAGATGGCCAGGGCGCTGCGCAAGGACCCGGTCGCCTTCCGCCTCGAATACCTGCGCCTGCCGCGCGCACGTGCGGTGCTGAAGGCCGTGGCCGAGGCGGCGCAATGGGGCAAGGCCATGCCGGCGGGGTTTGCACAGGGCGTGGGCGTGCACCAGGAGTCGAAGTCCTTCACCGCCTGCATCGTCGAGATCGACGCGCGCGTGCCGACCGACCTCAAGGTGACCCGCGCCACCATCGCGATCGACGTCGGCACCCCCATCAACCCCTCGGGCATCGAGGCGCAGATGCAGGGCGGCCTGTGCGAGTCGATCTCCATCGTGCTGACGGCCGGGCTGCACATCCAGAACGGCCTGCCGCTGGAGGGCAGCTACTCGCAGTACCACTTCGCGCGCATGAAGAACTACCCGAAGGACGTGAAGGTCATCATCATGCCGCCCAGCAGCGGCGAGGCGATCGGCGGCCTGGGCGAGGTGGGCCTGTCGGCCAGCTCGGGCGCGATCGCCAACGCCTATGCGCGCGCCACCGGCAAGAAGCCGCGAAGTTTTCCGCTGAACTTCCCCGTCGATTTCACCCCCATCCCCCCGGGCAAGCTGCCCACGCCGGTCGTCGTGCCGGTACCCGCCTGAGGAGTCCGCCATGCCTGTCCAATCTTTCAAGGTGAACGGCGGCCACGTCGACGTCGAGGCGCCCGACGACATGGCCCTGCTCTGGGTGCTGCGCGACAAGCTCGGCATCACCGGCCCGAAGTACGGCTGCGGCATCAACGTGTGCAAGGCCTGCACCTGCCACGTGGACGGCAAGGCGGTCACCGCCTGCTCGACGCGCGTGATGGATGTGCGCGGCCGGCAGGTGACAACCATCGAGGGGCTGGCCAACGGCAGCACGCTGCATCCGGTGCAGCAGGCCTGGATGAACCTCGACGTGCCGCAATGCGGCTTCTGCCAACCGGGCCAGATCATGGCGGCGGTCGACCTGCTGCGACGCACCCGCAATCCCACCGACGCGGACATCGACGCCATCGAGAACGTGTGCCGCTGCGGCACCTACGGCCGCGTCCGCGAAGCCATCAAGGCAGCTGCGGCCATGATGGGTTAGCAGGTCGGCACGCGTCGGCGGACACAGCTGCGAACTCCATTTCGGGGGGGCCGCACGCCGGCTGCGCTTCGAAGTGGACGGCACGAACACCGGTCGTCAAAGTGTTTCGAATGTTTCATTCAAAAACACCCCATTTGGTGATGCACGTCCGTTCTGTAACGCCTAGCCTCTGATGCGTAAGCTAATAACGACAGGAGACGGCCATGATTCCTCAGCTGCGCAACCCCTCCGTCGGCCGGCACGGGGCGTCCGGTCTCATCCAGCATGACGATGCGCAGGCCTGGGAGCAGCTCAACGAGCGGCCTTTCGCGTTCCGGCATGGCCTGGCCGGCCATCCGCTGTTGTCGATCGAGCGCCTGGCGCGCCTGTCGGAGCGCGCGTTCGACCGCGACCACTACAAGCGCTACTTCAAGGCCGCCGAGCTGAAGCTGCCGCGCGACACGCTCAAGGCGCGGTTCCGCGAAAGCATCGAGCAGATCGGCGAGAACGGCAAATGGGTGGCGCTGCACTACATCGACGAGATGGATCCCGAGTACGGCGAGCTCTTCGATCTGCTGCTGGCCGACGTCGAGGAGATCACCCGCCGCCCGGTACGCAGCCAGATGACATGGGGCAGCCTCTCGGTGTTCCTGAGCGCGCCGTGGCTGCCGGTGGCCTACCACTTCGACCACGAGACCAACTTCCTCATGCAGGTGCAGGGGGAGAAGGACCTGCACCTTTATCCGCGCGAGTTCGGCACGCTGACGGCGCCGGAGATCGAGGACTTCTACCGCCACAACCCGGTGGCCGGCATCTACCGCGACGAACTCGCGGATGCCGGCAGCGCCTGGAGGCTCGTGCCCGGCATCGGCGTCCATCATCCGCCCCTTGCGCCGCACCGCATCCAGAACGGCAAGGACGTGTCGGTGAGCCTGGCGCTCTACTACGTGATGCCGGAGATGGAGGAGCGCGGGCACGTCTACCAGGTGAACTACTGCATGCGCAAGCTGGGCTTGCGTCCGCGCGCGCCGGGCGAATCGGTGCGTTCGGACCGGATGAAGATCAAGCTCATGCGCGCGCTTTCGACCTCGAACCCGCGCACGCACGATGAGCTGCTTTATTCGGGCGTTTCGCGGCTCGCCGCGCCGTTCCGATGGGCCAAGCACCTGCGCGAGGGCCGGGCGTAGCCAAGTTCGACACGCCGTCTTCCCAGGCGTACCGAACGGCTTGATTTGTTGCATACCGGCCATGCCCGGCCGCTGGCAAGGCCGGGGCTCCCCAGCTCACACCACCGGCGGCAATCGATCCAGCAGCTTGTCGAGCGTGATCGGATAGCTGCGCACCCGAACGCCCGTGGCGTTGTAGACCGCGTTGGCCACCGCGGCCGCGACGCCGCATATGCCCAGTTCCCCCACCCCCTTGGCCTTCATCGGCGAGGAGATCGGGTCGGTCTCGTCGAGGAAGATCACCTCCTGGTGGGGAATGTCGGCATGCACCGGCACCTCGTAGCCCGCGAGGTCGTGGTTGACGAAGAAGCCATGCCGCTTGTCGAGCGCCAGCTCTTCCATCAGCGCCCCGCCGACGCCCATCGTCATGGCACCGATCACCTGGCTGCGCGCCGACTTGGGGTTCAGGATGCGCCCCGCCGCGCACACCGCGAGCATGCGCCGCACGCGGATCTCGCCGGTGGCGGCATCGACACCCACCTCCACGAAATGCGCGCCGAAGGTCGATTGCTGGTACTGCTTGTCGAGGTCGCCGTATTCGATGCCGTCCTCGGCCATCAAACCTTCAGCGCCCGCTGCTTCGGCCAGCGGCACCGCACGCTCGCCGGCGCGCACCATGCCGTCCACGAATTCCACCTCGACCGCGCCGAAGCCCAGCTTGCGTGCCACGGCCTCGCGCAGCTTCATGCACGCCGCATAGACGCCCGAGGTCGAGTTGTTGGCGCCCCACTGCCCGCCCGAGCCGGCCGACACGGGATAGGCCGAGTCGCCCAGCCGCACGAGCACCCGGTCCAGCGGCACGCCCATCGTCTCGGCCGCGGTCTGCGCGATGATGGTGTACGAGCCGGTGCCGATGTCGGTCATGTCGGTTTCCACCGTGACCATGCCCCGGTTGTCCAGCCGCACGCGCGCGGCCGACTTGGTCAGGAGGTTGTTGCGGAACGCCGCGGCAACGCCCATTCCCACGAGCCAGCGACCGTCGCGCTGCTGTCCCGGCGTGGCGTTGCGCCTGCTCCAGCCGAAGCGCTCGGCGCCCGTGCGCAGGCATTCGATCAGCCGGCGCTGGGAAAACGGACGCTGCGGCTTCTCCGGATCGACCTGCGTGTCGTTGCGCACGCGGAATTCGACCGGGTCGATCGCGAGCTTCTCCGCCATCTCGTCCATCGCGATCTCCAGCGCCATCATGCCCGGCGCCTCGCCCGGCGCGCGCATGGCGTTGCCCTCGGGCAGGTCCAGCACGGCCAGCCGCGTGGTCGTCAGGCGGTTGGCGCCGGCGTACAGCAGCCGGCTCTGGTTGACCGCGGTTTCCGGCTGTCCGCCCGGCAGGTCGCCGGACCAGCCTTCGTGCGCGATGGCGGTGATCTTGCCGTCCCTCGCCGCGCCGATGCGGATGCGCTGGATGGTCGCGGGCCGGTGCGTGGTGTTGTTCATCATCAGGGGCCGCTGCAAGGCCACCTTCACGGGCCGCTTGGCGGCCCGCGCGCCCAGCGCGGCCAGCAGCGCATCTGCGCGCACGAACAGCTTGCCGCCGAAGCCGCCGCCGATGAAGGGCGAGACCAGGCGCACGTTCTCCTTCGTGATGCCGAGCGTCTTGGCGACATCGCCGACGCCCCACGCAATCATCTGGTTCGATGTCCAGATGGTGAGCTTGTCGCCCTGCCACTGCGCAATGGAGGCGTGCGGTTCCATCATCGCGTGCGACTCGTCGGGCGTGGTGTAGGTGGCATCGAGCTGCACGGGGGCCGCGGCGAACGCGCCCGCGAAGTCGCCCGCCTTTGTCAGCGGCTCGCCGGAAAACGGATCGGCCTTGGGCATCTGCGCCGCATCCTTTTCGGCGGCCAGGTCGAAGCGCCCCGGCGCACGCGTGTATCCGATGCGCACCAGCTGCGCCGCGGCGCGCGCCTGCTCGAAGGTGTTGGCCACGACGAGCGCGACGGCCTGGTGGTAGTGGTCGATCTCGGGGCCGCCCAGGAGCCTGGCCGTATTGAAGTCGCCCTTGCCGAGCTTGCCGGCATTGCGCGCGGTGATGATGGCCAGCACGCCCGGCGCGGCGCGCGCGGCGCCCAGGTCCATCGAGGCGATGCGGCCTTTCGCGATGCCGGCACCCACCACCCAGCCATAGGCGGCGTTGGGCACCTCGGTGTGGCGTTCGTAGGCGTAGCGTGCGGTGCCGGTGGTCTTCATCGGGCCGTCGATGCGGTCGGTCGGCTTGCCGATGATCTTGAGCTGGTCGATCGGATTGGTGGTGGCGGGCGTGTCGAATTTCATGCGGCTCAGCTCCTTGCTTGCGCCAGTGCCGCGGCCAGCGCGCGCTCGGCCAACGGCAACTTGAATGCGTTCTCGTGCGTCGGCTGTGCGCCGGCCAGCAGCTGCGCGGTCACCGCCTTGGCGCCTTGGGGCATCGCCGCCTCCGCGGCCTCCACGCGCCACGGCTTGTGCGCCACGCCGCCCAGTGCGACGCGGCCCGAGCCGTCGCGCTGCACGACCGCCGCAACGGACACCAGCGCAAAGGCATAGGAGGCGCGGTCGCGCACCTTGCGGTAGATCTGCGTGCCGCCGATCGGCTTGGGAAGCGTGACGCCGGTGACCAGCTCGTCCCGCTCCAGCGCCGTCTCGATGTGCGGCGTGTTGCCGGGCAGGCGGTGGAAGTCCGCGATCGGGATCACGCGCGTGCGGCCGTCGGGGCGCACCGTCTCCACCGCCGCGTCGAGCACGCGCATCGCCACGGCCATGTCGCTCGGATTCGTCGCGATGCAGGCCGTGCTCGTGCCGACCACTGCATGCTGGCGCGTGATGCCGCCGATGGCGCTGCAGCCGCTGCCGGCCTGGCGCTTGTTGCACGGCTGGTCGGTGTCGTAGAAGTAGGGGCAGCGCGTGCGCTGCAGCAGGTTGCCCGCCGTGGTGGCCTTGTTGCGCAACTGGCCGGAGGCGCCGGCCAGCAGCGCGCGCGACAGCACGCCGTAGTCGCGGCGCACGCGCTCGTCGGCGGCCAGGTCGGTGTTGCGCACCAGCGCGCCGATGCGCAGGCCGCCCTCGGGCGTCGGCTCGATCCTGTCCAGCGCCAGGCCGTTCACGTCGACCAGGTGCGTGGGCGCCTCGATCTGCAGCTTCATCAGGTCCAGCAGGTTGGTGCCGCCGGCAATGAACTTGGCGCCGGGGTTGCGTGCGACCGCGGCCGCCGCCTGCGCCGGGGACTGCGCCTTCTCGTAGGTGAAAGGCTTCATGCGCGGCTCCCGGCCACCTCGGTGATGGCATCGACGATGTTGGAGTAGGCGCCGCAGCGGCAGATGTTGCCGCTCATGCGCTCGCGCAGTTCCTCGGCCGACAGCAGCGGGCGCGCGGTGAGATCGGCGCTCACGTGGCTCGGCACGCCGCGCTTGATTTCGTCGAGCACGGCCACCGCCGAGCAGATCTGGCCGGGCGTGCAGTAGCCGCACTGGTAGCCGTCGTGCTTGACGAAGGCGGCCTGCAGCGGATGCATGTTCTGCGGTGTGCCGAGGCCCTCGATGGTGGTGACCTGCCCGCCGTCGTGCATGACGGCCAGCGTCAGGCAGGAATTGATGCGCCGGCCGTCGGCAATGACCGTGCAGGCGCCGCACTGGCCGTGGTCGCAGCCCTTCTTGGTGCCAGGCAGGTGCAGGTGCTCGCGCAGTGCATCGAGCAAGGTGGTGCGCGTGTCGAGATCGAGCGAATGCGTTTGGCCGTTGACGTTGAGCGACAACTTCGCACGCGGTCCCGCGGCTGCCGGGGGCGCGGGCTGCGCGGCCGCGGCCGGTGCGGAAGCGGACGAAACCGCCGCGGCGGTGACCGCGCCGGCAATGAGTGCGTCGCGCCGAGAGATCAAGGGCAAGGGAATCGTGGGACTGTGCATGTCGGCTCCTGTCGTTCGAAGTTCGGGTGCATCGGCCATCGCTTTTTTGATATCACGCGCCACCGGCGGTCGCAATAGGAGAACGGATGCCATGCACCTGCGAACAGTTTCATCGTGTCTTCGGCTCCCCATTTTTCTGGCGCCGCGCGGGGATTGACAGGGGCATTCCGCTTGTTTTCTTGCCCAATCCGCTGATGCCGCAAGCTGCTGCTTACGGAAGTTCCTATGCCAGGCGCGGCAGCCCTTGCCTGGGCGCCTCGGCGCCCCGCGCGGCCCCTCGCAGCACCTCGATGTCCCGCTTGGGCGGCGCACCGAACAGGCGGCTGTACTCGCGGCTGAACTGCGAGGGACTTTCATAGCCGACCCTGAACGCCGCACCGGCCGCATCGAAGTGTTCGCTCAGCATCAGCCGCTTCGCTTCGTTCAGCCGCAGCCATTTCTGGTACTGCAGCGGGCTCATCGCGGTGAGCTGGCGAAAGTGGTGGTGGAAGGTGGGTGCACTCATCTGCACGCGCGCCGCGAGTTCGTCGATGCGAAGCGGCATGGCGTAGTTCAGCTTCAGCCAGTCGATGGCCCGGGCGATCCGGTAGCCCTGTCCGTCCACCGATGCGATCTGCCGCAGCTTTGCAGCCTGGTCGCTCATCAGCAGCCGGTAGTGGATCTCGCGCTGGATCAGCGGTGCGAGCACCGGGATGGCGTGCGGCTCGTCCAGCAGTTCCAGCAGACGACAGAACGGCGCCAGGATGGCGGGCGTTGCCGCACCGATGCCCACCCCCACGCCGATCGGCCGGTCGCGCGGCGGCGGCAGGCCGCCCTGCGCGATCAGCTCGGCCAGTATGCGCACATCGAGCTTCAGCATCAGCCCCAGGCAGGGCTGCCCGGGGCTTGCCACCCTCACCTCCGAATTGGCAGGCACGTCCAACGAGGTGACGAGGAACCGCGAGGTGTCATAGGCATAGGCCTCGCCGCCGATCCACATCTGCTTCGCGCCCTGGGCAACCAGCACGATGCTCGGCTCGACCATGCACACCGCAGGCGGCGCGGGAGCATCGCGCCGGAAGAAGCCGAGGCCGGCGATGGGTGTTTCGAAGTCGCCCGCTCCGGGCGTCCGCGCGCCGATGATCTGCGCCATCGCTTCCTGTGGCGGCCTGCATTGAGCTGCCGCGTCGTCGTGTCTGGATGCCATGCTGCTTGGAGCCTTCGAAAAAGACTCTAACCCGCCGGCCCGGACTCCATCCACAAAAGTCCGCCACCGCCAGAGGATCAGGCAAGAAATCCAGCGGAGTGCGCAATCGATGGCCTGTGGATCCCGCCAACGCTCAATCGAGCCGCAGCTTCGCAACCCTGGCCAGCGACTGCCAGGCCGCAAGGTCGCGGCGCACCGTGGCCGCGAACTCGTCGGCGTCCTTGATCGGCGGGCGCGGCATGTTCTGCGCGGCGAACTTCTGGACGATCTCGTCGGCCGAGAGGATGCGGTTGATCTCCTGGTTCAAGCGCAGCACCACCTCGCGCGGCGTGCCGGCCGGCGCGAAGACGCCGTACCAGCCGTCCGCATCGAAGCGGTAGCCCTGCTCGGTCAGCGTGGGCACGTCGGGCAGCGCCGGCCCGCGCGCCGAGCCCGTGCAGCCCACGGCCTGCAGCTTGCCGCTGCGAATGTGGGGCACCGGCGATGCGATGTCGACGAAGCCCACGCCGATGCTGTTGCCCAGCAAGTCGCTCAGCAGCGGCGAGACGCCCTTGTAGGGGACGTGCACCATGTCCATGCCGTACTGCGCCTTGAGGCCTTCCATCACCAGGTGGCCAGTCGATCCGCTGCCCCAGGAGCCATAGGCCAGCTTGCCGGGGTCGGCCTTGGCATGGCGCACCAGATCCGCCAGCGTCCTGATGCCGGTGGCCGGGTTCGCCACCAGCAGGATGCCCGCGGCACCGACCTGGGCGACGGGCAGCAGGTCCTTCTGCGCGTCATAGGGCATCTTCGGCTGGATGACCGGGTTGATGGCGATGGCCGAGGACGGCGACAGCAGGATCGTGTAGCCGTCGTGCGGCGCCTTGGCGACCGCGTCGTTGCCGATCAGGCCGTTGGCGCCGGGCTTGTTGTCCACCACCACGGGCTGCCCGAGGGCCTGCTGCAGCGGCCCGGCCAGAAGTCGCGCGAAGATGTCCGAGCCCGCACCCGCGGGGCCGGACACGACCATGCGGATCGGGCGTGCCGGCCAGCCGCCGGCTTCGCTGGCGCGCAGCGGCGCTTGCAGCGCGAGCAGGCCCGCGCCGGCCAGCAGGCGGCGGCGGGAAATGGGGGTGTCGATCATGCGGTGTCTCCTTGTTCATGTTTCAGCGTTCGGCCGCGCCGGCACCGGGCCGCAGCACCTGCCCGGTCAGGAACTGCGCGCGTGCGCCGGCCAGGTAGCCGAGCAGCGGCAGGCAGGCCTCGGGCGCGAGGCCCGGCGGCAGCTCGAGTGCGTTGATGCGCAGTCCGTGCGCACCCCATTCGGCGGCCAGCGTGGCCACGAGCATGCGGGCCGCTTCGGCATCGCCGGCCAGCGCCCAGGGCAGCGCCGGAGCAGGCCGCGGCAGCAGCAGCGTGAGGCTGGCCAGCGCCGCATGGCGTGCGCGGAAGCCGCGGGCCGCATCGAGCACGGCCTCGAGCTGCGCGCCCGGCGGCGCATCGAGGGCGCGGCCGTCGACGACGGCGGGATAGCCCTGGCTGCCGGGGTGGTCCGCATGCGAGCGCGCCCACGCGTCCAGGGCGGCCTGCCAGGCTGGCTCGCGCACCGACTCACCATGCGGCCGAAGCGGCGCCTCGAACGCAAGCGGCGGATGCTCGCACGGCGGCAAGGGCTGGCTGCCGCCGCAGACGGAGGAGCCGCCATCAAGCACCAGCAGCTGCCCGGTGAGCACGCGCGCGGCCGCGCTGGCCAGGAAGCACAGCGCCTCGGCCATGTCCTCGGGCTCGGCCATCCGGCCCAGGGGGATCTTCGAGACCGCCTGCGCCGGATTCAGCCGGCCGCCATCGATCAGGCGCTGCACGAGTTCGGTCCGCACGAAGCCCGGCGCGAGCGTGGTCACCGTCCAGTCGGGCCGGGCTCGCGCCAGCGCCCGGCCCTGGGCAATCAGCCCGGCCTTGCTCGGGCTGTAGAGCCCGCGCCACGGAATGGCGCGCAGCCCTGCGCCGGAGGCCACGTTGACGATGCGCGCACCCGGCCGAAGCCGCGCCGCGCAGGCCTGCACCATGCGGGCCGGCGCCGCCAGGTTGAGCGCCAGCAGGCGCGCGGCCGTGCCGTCGTCGTGGCCGGACGTGGCCTCGGCGCCGCCGGCCGACAGGCCCGCGTTGTTGACGAGGGCATCGAGCGGCGGTATCTCCTGCCCCAGGCGCTCGATGCGGGCGGCATCCGTCAGGTCGGCCACCAGGCTCAGCGGCCGCTCGGCCTCGGCGGGCCAGAGGGCTTCGAGGCGCTGCAGCGCCTCTGCATCGGCGTCGACCAGCACGCAGCGCCAGCCGGCACGCGCGAGGCCCAGCGCCGCGGCGCGGCCGATGCCGGCGCCGGCGCCGGTGAGCAGCACCGTCGCCATCAGCCGCCCCGCACTTCGCGCAGCAGCGCATACACGGCGTCGTGCGGCGCCGCGGTGCCGACCGGCTGGCGCGCGCCGAACAGGACTGCATCGTCCTGCCTCAGCTCGGGCCGCGTGCGCTCCTCGATCCAGTCGTAGATCACCGTGCGCGCGGCCACGCGCCACTCGCCGCCGCGGCGCTCGAAGCGGTCCGCATAGCGGCCGCACAGGAAGGTTTCGCGATCGGGCTGCGCGGCCGTGGCCTGCAGCGCGAAGAAGCTGCTTTCCACCGCCGCGGCATCGCCATGCAGCTCGATCAGCACATTGCTGACCTGGTGGACACGCCGGCCGCCCTGCCGCAGCCTTTCCAGCGCCTGCGCGATGAAGCCGGCGGCGCTGCCGTTCCAGGCGCCGTGGCAGTCCGTGGCGTCCTCCCAGTAGGCGGAACGCAGGGCCGCCTCGTCACAGCGGTCGATGCCCCGGCAGTAGCGCAGCAGGCAATCGCGGATCGCCTCGCGGTCCAGCAGGGCCTGCAGGGTTGCCGGCCCTTGCACGGAGGCACTCATGCGGCTGCGGGCGCGGCGCGCCGGAACAGTTGCACCAGGTTGCCTTCGGGATCGCGCAGCGACAGCACGGCGCCATGGCTGCCCATGTCGCGCAGGCCCAGCACCTGTCCGCCGGCCGCGCCGATGCGTTCCGCCGCGCCCTCGAAGTCGTCCACCTCCAGCACCATCACCAGGCCGCTGGTGGCAGGCGTCGCCTCCTCGGCGCAGGCCAGCGCCACGTTGGTGCCGCCCACGCCGTACTGGATCCAGCGGTCGCCATCGCGGAACTTCATCGGCAGGCCCAGCGCGCCTTCATAGAAGGCATGCAGGCTGGCCGGCTGCTTTGCCACGACGAACACGTTCTGCACCCGCTTGGGCGGCCGAAGCGCGCTGCTCACAGCGAGGTCTCCGAAGCGCCGCCGTCCAGCCGCAGCACGTCCGCGTTGAAGAAGCGCGAGCCGTCGCCGGCCAGGAAGCAGATCGCGTCGGCGATGTCTTCCACCGTGCCCAGCCGACCCAGCGGCGTGCGGCCGATGCGCCGGGCGTCGAGCTCGGCATTGCGGTGCTTGGCGGTGCCTTCGGTAGGCACCGCGCCGGGCGCGACCGCGTTCACGCGGATGTTGCGCGCGCCCAGGTCGGCCGCCGAGGCACGCGTGATGCCCAGCACGCCGGCCTTGATGCCGCTGTAGACCACCGAGCGCATCGGCGACTTGAAGGCCGCGATGGAGGCCACGTTGATGATCGAGCCGCCGCGCTGCGCATCCATCGCCTCGGCCGCGGCCTGGATGCCCCAGATCACCGACTTGAAGCCGATCTCCACCATGCGGTCCATGACCTCCGGCGTGATCTCGGCCAACGGCTGGTAGCGCACCCAGGCGGCGTTGTTGACCATGACGTCCAGCCGGCCGGCCTCGCGTGCGAACTGCGCCACGGCCTCGCGCATGCCGTCGCGCGTCGACACGTCGCAGGGCAGCCCGATGGCCTGGCCGCCGAGCGCGCGGATCTCGGCCACGGCCTCCTCCACGAACTCCGGCTTCAGGTCGTTGATGCCGACGGTGGCGCCCAGGCGCGCCATGGCGCGCGCGGTGGCGCGGCCGATGCCGTGGCCCGCGCCGCTGATGAAGGCCGTGCGGCCTGTCAGGGACATGTTCATGGTTGAGCTTTCTTGGTGGGTTCCCCGGGCACCAGCAGCGCGTCGAGCGCATGGGCGCCGCGGCCCTGCTCCAGCACCACCAGGGGGTTGATGTCGATCTCGGACACGCTGTCGGCGTGCCGCACCGCGAAGCGCGACAGCGCCGCGATGGCCTGCGCGGCCGCCGGCACGTCGGCCTTGGGCCGGCCGCGCGCGCCGTCGAGCAGCGGGAAGGCCTTGAGCGAGCGCAGCATCGCTGTGGCCTGCGCCTCGTCGACGGGTGCGGGCTGCAGCGCCACGTCCTTGAAGATCTCGGCAAAGATGCCGCCCAGGCCGACCATCACCATCGGGCCGAACACCGGGTCCTTCTTGGTGCCCAGGATCAGCTCGACGCCGCCCTGCACCATCTGCGCGACCAGCACGCCGGCGATGCGGGCCCCGGGCGCCTTCTGCGCGACGCGCGCCAGCAGTTGGTCGTATTCCTCGCGCAGCTGCGCTTCGGAGCGCACGCCGACGAACACGCCGCCGGCTTCGGTCTTGTGCGCGATGTCGGGCGAGACGATCTTGAGCACCAGCGGAAAGCCCATCTCGCGCGCGGCAGCGAGCGCCTCGCCGAAGCTGCGCGCGATCGCCTCTCGCGGAACAGGCAGCCCCGCCTCGGCCAGCACCGCCTTCGCACTGGCCTCGGTGGCGAAGGCCTCGGCGGGCAGCGGCGCGCGCGCGATGGCCGGCGCAGCTGCCCGTTCGGCACCGCGCGCACCGAAGCGCAGCAGCGCAGCCACCGTCGCGCAGGCCGCATCGATGCCTTCGACCACCGGGAAGCCCATCGCGTTGAGCCGTGCGCGCACCTCGTCGGGGGCCCGCGCGCACAGCAGGACGAGGCGCGAAGGATGGTCCTTGCGCACCTGCGCGAGCGCCTCCAGGAACACGTCGCGCAGCCGCGGCACGTGGAAGGCGTTGGCCGACTGCAGGATCAGCGCGTCGCAGCCGTCGTCGCGCGCCACGGCATCGAGCATCAGTGCCAGCACCTCGGGCCGGCTCGACACCTGTGCCGTCATGTCCACCGGATTGGACGGCGCGGCGAAGGGCACGGCCGACAGGATGCGCTCCTGCGTCGGTGCCGCCAGCCTGGGCAGCGCCAGGCCCTGCGCACTGGCCGCATCGGCCAGCAGCACGCCGAAGCCGCCGGAGGCCGTGAGCACCGCCACGCGGTGGCCACCGGGCACGCGCGCCGGACCGACCACCGACAGCGCATGGCCGACCTCGAGCAGCAGCTCGATGCTGGGCACGCGCAGCGCGCCGCCCTCGCGCAGCACGGCATCGAACACCGCGTCCGAGCCGGCCAGCGCGCCGGTGTGCGAGGCCGCGGCCGCGCTGCCGGCCTCGGAGACGCCGACCTTGAGCACCACCAGCGGCTTGCCAGCCTCGCGCGCCATGTCCATGGCCTGTCTCAGCTTGGCGCCGTCGCGGCAGGTTTCCATGCAGCACAGGATCACGGAGGTGCCGGGGTCGGCCGCCAGCGAGGCAATGGCATCGGCAATGTCCACGTCGCATTCGTTGCCCGTGGTCAGCATGCGGCTCACGCCCAGGCCGCGCTCGCCGGCCAGCCGCAGGGTGAAGCTGCCGAGGTTGCCGCTCTGCGAGACGATGCCCACCGAGCCCGCCGCGGGAAAGGACGATTCCAGCGCCACCGAGAAGGTAGCGATGCTCTTGTCCGGCACGCCGATCGCGCCCAGGCAATTGGGGCCGACGATGCGCATGCCGCTGGTCCGCGCCACCTCGCCGATGCGCGCCTGCAGGCGGCTGCCCTCCTCGCCCATCTCGGAGAAGCCGGCGGACAGGATGACCGCGGCCTTCACGCCGCGCTGCGCGCAGTCCTGCACCGCCTCGAGCACGCCTGCGGGCGGCACCGCGATCACGGCCAGTTCGGGCACCTCGGGCAGTTCCGCCACGCTCGCATAAGCCTGCAGCGACTGCACCAGGCCGCCCTTGCGGTTGACCGGATAGATGCCGCCCGCATAGCCGTACTTCTGCAGGAACTGCAGCGGTCGGCCGCCGATCTTCGTGACGTCGTCCGAGGCGCCGAAGATCGCGATCGAGCGCGGCTTGAACAGCGCGTCCAGCCCGCGCCCCACTTTCACTGCCTGCATCTCAGCGCCCCTGATAGACAGGCTTGCGCTTTTCGAGGAAGGCCTTGCGGGCCTCCTGCGCATCCTCGGTCTTGGCCAGCGCCATGGTGATGTTCTGCTCGAAGCGGTAGCCGTCGCGCTGCGGCATCAGGTCCATCATGTTGGCCGCCTGCTTCGCATAGGCGACGGCGAGCGGCGCCTTGGACGCGATCTCCTGCGCGATCTCCATGGCCAGCGGCATCAGCCGATCGCCCGGCACCATCTCGTCGAGCACGCCGCGGCGATACAGCTCGGCGGCGGGCACCTTCATGCCGGTGAAGAACATGCGGCGCGTGAACGAGCGGCCGAACAGGGTGCGCAGCATCGAGACGCCGCCGGCCAGGCCGACGTTGATCTCGGGCATCGCGAAGGTGGCGTCCTCGCTCGCGAGGAAGATGTCGCAGGCCGCCATGAGGCCGAAGCCCGCGCCCAGCGCGGGACCGTTGACGGCCGCGATCACGGGCTTGCTGCATTCGCGAATCGCATTGCCCGTCTCGCGCGTCCAGCGGTTGTGGTCGAGGAAGTCGCCCGCTTTCCCGGCATCGGGCCGGTCCTTGAGGTCCGCGCCGGAGCAGAAGAACTTGCCGGTACCCGTGAGGATCGCGACGCGCACGTCGGCGCGTTCGGAGACCTCGTCGAAGACCTCGATCAGGCGGCGGCGCGTGGCGCGGTCCAGCGCATTGACCGGCGGCTTGTCGAGCCGGACGACGGCGATGTATTCGGAAACTTCCAGTTCGATGCTCATCGCACACTCCCGGTCTGGTTGGAAAAAGAAACTTGCGGCGCGGGCTCGTGCGGCGCCAGCAGCCGCGCGGCGTGCAGCAGCCGGTCGCCGTAGCGGAACTCGGAGGCGATCAGGCGCTGCGCCGTGCGGGTGGCCAGCACCTCTTCGCTCACGCCCATGCCGCCGTGCATCTGGATGGCCGACTCGGCACAGGCGCGCGCCGACTCGGCCAGCGACACCTTGGTCAGGCGCAAGGTGCGCCGCAGGTCGGCCGCGTTCTGCTCCCAGGCGTAGAAGCAGTGGATCACCAGGCCCTTGGCGCCCAGGTACTTCACGTACATGTCGGCCACGCGGTGGCGCAGCACCTGGAAGCTCGCGAGCGCCACGCCGAACTGGCGCCGCTCCTTCAGGTGAAGGACGGTCTGGCGGATCAGGGTGGCCAGCGCCGCCACCGTGTCGGCGGCGGTCAGCAGCAACGCGGCGTCGGTCGCCTTCGCGCGCGCCTCGCGCACGGCAGCGCCGCGTGCAATGCAGGCGCCCTCGGGCACCGCAAGCCGCTCCAGCGCAAAGTCGGCACCCAGGCGGCCTTCCATCGTCCGGTAGCGGGCCGTGGGCGCGCCGATGCGCTCGGCATCGACCAGGAAGAGCGCCTCGTCGCCATCGTCCAGCTGCGCGGGCACGAGATAGTGCGTGGCGGGCAGCGTCAGGTCGACGCCCTGCACCACGCCGCTCAGCGCGTAGCCGATGTCCAGGTGCCGGGCCGTCACGGCATGGTCCTCGGGCGTGGCGGACAGCCCGGTCATCGGCGCGATCCGCGCGCTGCCCTCGGCCACCGCCTCCAGCCAGCGGTGCGCCGTCTCGGCGCCGGCCGCCTGCAGCAGCAGCGGCACCACGGCGCAGGTCTCGACCACCGGCAGCTGCAGGCCATGCGTGGCCAGCCCCTCGACGATGGAAGCGAGGTCGTTCAGGCTGCCGCCGACGCCGCCGGCTTCCTCGGGCACGAGGGTGGCGGCCCAGCCCAGTTCGCGCACGGGGTCGCCCTGGATCTGCTGCGCGATGTGGTCCTCGGCATAGCGGCTGGCTGCGTCCAGCAGCATGCCGGGAAAGAGCGACGGAAAAGAAGTGGACATGGCTCAGGCTCCCAGCAGTTCGTTGGCGACCACGTTGCGCTGCACCTCGGAGGTGCCGCCGGCGATGGTGCGGGCGCGCGTGAACATGTAGTTCTGGATCCAGGTGGCGTCGGGCACGTCCGCCCCGGAATCGGCGAGGAAGCGGTGGGCCGCGTCGGGGCCGACCGCATCGAGCGCGATGGTCGTCAGGCGCTGCGCCACGTCGGCGCAGGTCATCTTGATGACCGAAGGCTGCACGCCGAGCGGGCGCTGGTGGATCAGGTCGTCGGTGGCTTCGGCCATCATCACGCGCGCGCCCTTCACGTCGGCTTCGCACAGCAACAGCTTGTGGTGCAGGCCGCTGAAGTCGCGCCGTCCCGCGGCAGCGCGGCTTGCCTGCTCGACCAGCTGCGTGACCTGCCGCCGCATGAGCTCCAGCCGCGCCACATTGGCCGGCGGCAGGCGTTCGCGCTCGAGCAGGAACTTGGCGCAGGTCCAGCCCTTGCCGACCTCGCCGAGCAGGTTGTCGGCGCGCACGCGCACCTCGTCGAAGAAGACCTCGTTCAGGTGGTGCCAGCCGTCGATGGTCCTGATGGGGCGCACGGTGATGCCCGGCGTGTCCATCGGCACCAGCAGCAGCGAGATGCCCTCCTGCTTCTTCGCTTCCTTCGAGGTGCGCACCAGCATGTAGATCATGCTGGCCTCGTGGGCATGCGAGGTCCAGATCTTCTGGCCGTTGACGACCCACTCGCCGCCTTCCAGCCGCGCGCTGGTGGACAGCGAGGCCAGGTCGGAGCCCGAGCCGGGTTCCGAATAGCCCTGGCACCACCAGTCGGAGCCGTCGAGGATGCGCGGCAGGAAGCGCGCCTTCTGCTCCGGCGTGCCGAAGCGGATGATCACCGGGCCGATGTGGCCCAGGCCATGGTGGTAGAGCGGCGGGCAGTCGTTCTCGGCCATCACCTCCTCGAAGATCAGGCGCTGGCGGATGTCCCATCCGGTGCCGCCCGCTTCGCGCGGCCAGCTCGGTGCGCCCCAGCCCCGGGCGTTCAGGATCTGCTGCCAGGCCTGGTATTCGCGCTTGGTGATCTTCTGGCCGGCCGCGACGACGGCGCGGATCTCGGGCGGGCAGGCTTCGCGCGCGAACGCTTCGAGTTCGCGCCGGAAGCCGGCATAGTCGATGGACATCTTTCTTGTCTCCTGTTGGAAGTTGGAAAAGGGCTCAGCCCTTGCGCAGCTGCGTGATCAGTTCGTCCAGCGCGGCGGCGGCGCCCTCCGGGTTGCGCCGGCGCAGCGCGTGCGCCACCTTGCGGCGCAGCGGAAAGAGGTCGGGGCGCGGACGCACCGAGAGCACATGCGTCATGCGTTCGCGCAGCACGCTGGTCATGGTCTGCGCCATCAGCGTCAGCGCCTCGTTGTGGCCGGCGGCCGCGATCGACGAGAAGAAGGCGCTCGCGGAGGCAATGCGTTCCTTGAGCGGTGCGTCGTCGGGATGCGCCTCGATGGCGTCGGCGGCCTCGCGCACCGCGTCCAGCTCGGCCTCGGTGGCGCGTTCGCTCGCCAGGCGCAGCAAGGTGCCGTAGAGCGTGCGGTAGGCCTCGTCGATGTCGGCGTCCCCGAGCCGGCCCTCCACGACCAGCTTGCGCAGCGACTCGGCCAGCATCATGTAGGCGCCCTTGTAGAACACCAGCGCCTGGTCGGGCACGCCGGCGCTCAGGTGCCGGACCTCGCCGATGAAGATGGTGTGGTCGCCGGCCTCGTGGGCGGCATGCGCGCGACATTCGAAGCTGGCCAGGCAGTCGTCGATCAGCGGCATGCCGAGCCGGCCGGCGCGCCAGGCCACGCCGTCGAACTTGTCCTCGATCCGGCTCGAGGCGAAGCGGCCCGACAGCGCGTCCTGCTGCTGCGAGAGGATGTTGATCACGAAGCCCTCCGCAGCCTGGAAGGTCGGCAGCAGGCGGCTGGCATTGCGCAGGCTGAACAGCACGAGCGGCGGGTCGAGCGACACCGAGCTGAACGAATTGCAGGTCAGGCCCGCCGGCTGGCCGTCCGGCGTGCAGGTGGTGATGACGGCCACGCCGGTCGGAAAGCATCCGAGCAGCTGGCGCAGTTGCGCGGGCTCGATGGCGGGGCGGATCCCTTCGGCGGCTTCGGACATGGCGTCTCCTCGCGCTCGGCCTCAGGCCGCGGCGAGTTCGGGCCGCGCCGCGGGCCGGTGCGGCGGATCGTTGGCGATCTCCTGCTGCACCGCCGGAATGATGACCTTGCCCCAGGTCTCGAGCTGGCGCAGCATCGTCTTGTGGTCGAAGTCGCCCATCTGCGTCTGGAAGCAGTAGTGCACCGGCTTGAGCGTGCGGATCTCGTTGACCACGCGCTCGATCACGGTGTCGACGCTGCCCACGGGCAGCAGCGCGCGCATCTCGTCCAGGCTCGGCTCGCCCTCGACGATGCCCTCCTCCACCTGGTAGTCGTCGGCGATCTGCGCGGTGCGGCGCTTCAGGCTGACGGCGATGCGGCGCTGGTAGCGCGCGCACTCGAGGTAGCGCTCCACCTCGTCCTTGTCGTTGCTGGCATAGGCCGCGCGCAACAGGCCGACCTGCACGCCGGCGGGGTCCTTGCCCTCGGCCGTGGCCACCTTGTCGATCAGCGCGCGGGTGCCGGCCAGCTTCTCCAGCCCGCCGTCGCCGCCCGAGACGAACACGTGGTGGCCGGACTTCACGGCGCGCGACAGGAAGGCGGGGTCGACGCTGGTGATCCACATCGGCGGCATGGGGCGCTGCACCGCGCGCTGGCTGATGGCGCTCATGGGCTGGCGGTAGTACTCGCCCTCGTAGCTGAACTTGGGCTGCGTCAGGCCGGCCTCGAGCATGTCGAGCATCTCGAAGGTGCGACCCTTGGCTGATTCGAGCGAGACGCCGAAGCGCTCGAACTCGAAGTGCTGGTAGCCCGAGCCGATGCCCAGGTTCAGGCGGCCGTCGGACAGCTGGTCGACCATCGCCACGTCCGCGATCAGGCGCGCCGGCGTGTACAGCGGCGCGACCACGATGCCGGTGCCCAGCCGGATCTTGCGGGTGACCGCGGCGCAGTGCGCGATCATGGTCAGCGGCGAGGAGCACATGCCGTAGTTGCTGAAGTGGTGCTCGGCGTACCATGCGGCACCAAAACCCAGTTCGTCCGCCAGGCGAGTCTGCTCGACGGCGTCGCGCAGGATCTGGTGGGAGGTTTTGTGCTTGTTCCGCTGCTGCATCAGAATGAAGATTCCGAAATCCATCGCTGTGACTCCTGGTTGGCTGGTTTTGATCGAGGTCCATCGTAGGAACTCGAACCGCCTGCGGATCACCAGCGAACGCACACCTTCTTTGCGTCTTTCGAAATGAAGGCCCTCGATTCGCTGCGCATCTTCGTGGCCACCCAGAAGAAGGGCAGCCTCTCGGCCGCGGCCCGCAGCCTCAGCCTGTCGCCGGCCACCATCTCGCGGCGCATCAGCGCGCTGGAGGAGGAACTGGGCGTGCAGCTGGTGGACCGCACCAGCCGCAACCTCAAGGTGACCGAGGCGGGCCAGGCCTTCCTGGAGCGGGCCGAGGCGGTGCTGGAACTCATGAGCGAAGCCGAGCAGGTCGTGCACAACGCGCGCCAGCGGCCCGAGGGCCGGCTGCGCGTGCATTCGCGCACCCACATCGGCCTGCGCGTGCTGGCGCCGCTGCTGCCGCGCTTCGCGGAGCTCTACCCGGACATCCGCGTGGAGCTCGAGCTCTCCGAGCATCCGGTCAACCTGGTCGAGCACGACTTCGACGTCGACATCCGCACCGGCGAGTCCACCGATTCGGGCTTCGTCATCAAGCGGCTGCTGTCGAGCGACGAGGTGCTGGTGGCCAGCCCGGCCTTCGTGAAGACCTACTCGCGCATCCGGCATCCGAACGACCTGCCGCAGGTGCGCTGCCTCACCTACCGGCGCGAGCGCGAGGTCATCACCTGGAAGTACATCGACGAAGCGGGCGAGCAGCAGGAGCTGATGATCCAGGGCGTGCTGAGCGCCAACAACGGGGAGCTGCTGCGCCTGGCCGCGATCGGCGGCATGGGCGTGGCGCTGCTGTCCGAGGCCACCGTGCGCGGCGACCTGCAGAACGGCACGCTGGTGCGGCTCTTGCCCGACTACCGCTTTGCGGTGCGGGCCTTTTCCAACGGCGTCTTCGCCGTGTTCCGGCAAAGCCGCGTGCTGCCGCTGAAGGTGCGCGCCTTCGTGGACTACGTGGCTGACGCACTCCGAAGCGAGACGTCCTAGTTCACGACACTGGAAATCCGGTGATGGGCAGGTGTCGCCACTGTGCGGTGCCTCGTTCAGTTCCTGGGCGACGCGAGGAGGCCTCGCACCTCCGAGGCCGGGAGCGGCCGCGCGAACAGATATCCCTGCACCTCGTCAAATCCTTCCTGTCGGATGATCTGCAACTGCGCTTCGGTCTCCACGCCCTCCACCGTCGTGGCGATGCCCAGGCTTCTGCCGATGCCGGCCACGGCCCGGATGATCGCGAGCGACCTGCTGTCGGGCAGGTCGGCGATGAAGCTGCGATCCACCTTGATCTTGTCGAACGGGAAGCTGCGCAGATAGCCCAGCGACGAGTACCCGGTCCCGAAATCGTCCATCGCGATCTTCACGCCCAGCTGCCGGATCTGCTGCAGAGTGCGCAGGTTCCTGTCGTCATTGCCGAGCAGCACCGACTCGGTGATCTCGAGTTGCAGGCGCGACGGGGAGAGCCCCGAGGCATCCAGCGCGTTCCTGATCAGGTCGACCAGGTTGTCGTCGCGGAACTGGACGGGCGAGAGGTTCACCGCCACGCCGATCCCGTCGGGCCAGGCGGTGGCCTCGCGACAGGCTTCGCGAAGCACCCACTCGCCGATGTCCACGATCAGCCCGGTCTCCTCCGCGATCGGAATGAAGTCGGCCGGCGAGATCATGCCGCGGCCGGCGTGCCGCCAGCGCAGCAGCGCCTCGAAGGTGGTGTAGCGGTTGGACGCGAGACTCACGAGTGCCTGGTAGCGGACCTCGAAATCTCCGCGGGCGAGCGCCTCGCCCATCGAGAGCTTCAGGGTTTGGCGGATCTGCAGGTCGGCGTCCATGCTCTTGTCGTACCTGTAGAAGCTTCTTCCGCCCGCGGCCTTGGCGCGGTGGAGCGCCACGGTGGAGGCACGCTTGATCTCGTCGACCGTGCCGCCGTCGGCCGGCGCCACGGCGATGCCGACGCTGGCGCCGATGCTGACCTTGCTCCCGTCCAGGTCGAAGGGGCCGAGCAGAATGGCCATGAGGCGTCGTGCAATCTCGACCGTCGCGTCGGGACGCAGAAGCCCGAAACAGCCGATCACGAACTCGTCCGCGCCGAGTCGCGCGAGCATGTGCTCGTCACCGGAGACGACAAGCCTCAGGCGCTGCGCAACCTCCTGCAGCAGGATGTCGCCCACGGGATGACCGTAAGCGTCGTTGACGGCCTTGAAGCCGTCCAGGTCCAGCGTCAGCACGGCCACCGAGGTCCCGCGTTTGCCGGCATCGGTCAAGTGCTGCTGCAGCGCCTCGCGGAATGCCTGGCGATTGGGCAGCCCGGTGAGAGCGTCGTGGCGGGCCATGTGGGAAACCTGGCTTTGGGCCTGGAAACGCTCCTGCTCGGCCTTGCGGCGGGCGGTGGTGTCGCGAAAGAAAATAGACAGGCCCTCCTCGGTGGGCGAGGCATGGATCTCGAGCCACACCTGGGTGATGGGTACGAATTCCTCGAACGACACAGCCTTGCCCGCCATCGCCTGCCGGAAGTAGTCGCCGAACAGGCTTTCGACTTCGGCGGGGTAGAGGTCCCACAGCCTTGCGTTCACGGCCTCCACGCCGAGCTTCAGGAACCGCCGGGCGTTCTCGTTCATGTACGTGATCCGCCATGCATGATCGACGACCAGCACGCAATCCATCGTGTTCTCGAGCACCGCAGAGAGCCGCGTTGCCGCACGTTCGGCCTGCTGCTGCGCCGCCACCGCATCGTTGCGCGCCGCCTTGGCCTCCGTGATGTCGCGCCAGATGCTCACCATCCGGCTCGGCACGCCCGATGCGTCCAGGACCGGCGCCGCGATGACGTCGAGCCATCGGTGCACGCCTTTCGCGTCGACGGCATCTACCTCGAGTCTCGACGTGCCGCCGGCGCGCACCACGTCGAACATGGCGCTGAGTTTCCGAAGCCGGCCTTCAGGAAAGATTCGCTCGAGCGCCTCGCGGTCTGCGAGTTGCGAGACATCCAGACCGATCATCCGCCGCGCCGACCTGTTCATCAGCAGCGTCTTGCCCGACAAGTCGAGCATGCTGATGCAATCGGGGCTGCTGTCGAAGATGCTCCGGATCGAGGCTTCGCTCTCGCGCAGCGCGGATTCGGCCGCGCGGCGCTCGGTGACGTCGAGAATGGAGCCGGCATAGCCGAGGAACCCGCCATCAGGCGACAGCCGCGGCGTGCCGGTGTCGATGACCCAGGCCCAGCTGCCATCTGTCCGACGCAGCCTGTACTCGAGCTGAACCGGCCTGCGCTCTGCGCTCGCCGTCCTGAACAGTTCGAGCACCGACGCGCGGTCCTCGGGATGGACGGCACGGCTCCACCCCTCGCCCAGCGACTCGGTCTCGGTCTGGCCCGTCGCCTCGAGCCAGCGCCGGCTGTGGTAGGTGGCCTCGCCATGCTGGTCGGTGAGCCACATCATCACGGGCACGCTGTCCGCGATCAGGCGGAACAGCGACTCGCTCTCACGCAGCGCTTCGATGGCGATGCGACGCTGATGAACGTCCTCGAGCAGTCCGTACCAGCGCACGATGTCGTGGTTGCCGTCGCGCCGGGGGGCCGCACGGGCCCTGAACCATCGATACCTTCCGTCAGCGGCGCTGCGCACCCTGTATTCGGTGTCGATGGGAACGCCGCGGGCCACCGAGTCCGCCCACAGCGTTCGGACGCGTTCGAGATCGTCGGCGTGCAGCGCGCATTCCCAGCCCGATCCCAGCGTCTTCTCGACCGAATTGCCGGTCAGCGCCGACCACCCCGGTCCGACCTCGGTAATCGCGCCGGCAGGATCTGCAGTCCAGGTGATCTGCGGGTGGAGTTCGACGAACGAGCGGTAGTGCGCTTCGCTGGCCCGGAGCCCCCGCTCCGTCGTGCGCAGCTCGGTCACGTCAGAGATCACAACCACGAGCAGCTTGCCGCCGGAATCCGTGAGATCGACCGCTTGCTTGAGCGTGAGCAGGGCCCTGGTCGATCCGTCTGCCAGGGTGATCTCCTCCTCGAAATGGCGAGGCTTTCCGCTCGCGAGTATTTCGAGATCGATGGCCCTGATCCGGTCGGCCTCGGCCCGGGGCAGGATATCGCGGTCTGTCTTTCCGCGCACGCGGTCGAGCGACACGTTGAGGACCTCGCAGGCCCGCCGGTTGAGATGCACGAAACGCAAGGCCTCGTCCTTGACGATGACAACCTGGCCGATTGCATCGAGGAGCGCGACCGCCTGGAACGAAAGATGCAACAGATCGTCGGGCTGCTGTGCGGCGCGGGACTCATCCATGTCGATGTCTCCTGTCTGGAATGTGCACCAAGCTTGCCATCGTAGCCCGCAGCGAACGTCGGCCGGCAGGTCGGATCAGGGCAACCGGCCAGGCGAATCTGGCGTGGGACGCGGCCCCGGCCCAAGGTTGAATCAGGCGGGAGCCAATTCGCGGCGCGCCGTGTCGAGCCGGAAGACACCCACCAATTGGGACAGGCTACCCGCCTGGTCCTGCAGCGCGGCGGCCGCGGCGGCCGCTTCCTCCACCAGCGCGGCATTCTGCTGGGTGACCTGGTCCATCTGCGTGATGGCCTGATTGATCTGCTCGATGCCGGTCGTCTGCTCCTGGCTGGCGGCGGTGATCTCGCCCATGATGTCGGTCACGCGGCGCACGCTCGCGACGATTTCATCCATCGTCTGGCCCGCCTCGGCCACTTTCTGGCTGCCGGCCTCGACCTTGCCGACGGAGTCGTCGATCAGGCCCTTGACTTCCTTGGCCGCTGCGGCCGAGCGCTGCGCGAGGTTGCGCACCTCTGCCGCAACCACCGCGAAGCCCCGCCCCTGCTCGCCGGCACGGGCGGCTTCCACTGCGGCGTTCAGCGCCAGGATGTTGGTCTGGAATGCGATGCCGTCGATGACCGCGATGATGTCCACGATCTTGCGCGAGGACGAGTTGATCGATCCCATGGTTTCGACCACCTGGCTCACCACGCCGCCGCCGCGCACCGCCACCTCCGAAGCCGAGGCCGCCAGCTGGTTGGCCTGGCGCGCGTTGTCCGCGTTCTGCTTGACGGTGGAGGTCAGCTCCTCCATGGAGGCCGCGGTTTCCTGGAGCGAGCTCGCTTGTTGCTCGGTGCGCGACGACAGGTCCTGGTTCCCGGAGGCGATCTGGCCCGAGGCGGTGGCGATCGTCTCCGTGCCCTGACGCACCTCCCCGACCACTTTGGAGAGGTTGTCGTTCATCGACTTGAGCGCCGCCAGCAACTGGCCGACCTCGTCGCGCGAGCTGGGGACGATCCGGGTGGTCAGGTCTCCGGACGCCACCCGCTCAGCCAGGCGGAGGGCGTCGCGCATCGGACGCACGATTCCGACGGTCAACTGCCAGGCGCACAAGGCCCCCGCCAGCAGCGCAACGGCGGACAGGGCGATCACGACCCAGCGGCCGCTGCGGTGGATCTGCTGGATCTCGCGGGCCTTCGCGTCGATCTGCACCCGCTGGTTTTCCGCGATTTGCTGCACCGCCTTGCCGTAGATCTGAAGGGCGGCCTGATAGTCGGTGTCGGCCAGCTTGCCGGCGGCTTCGCTGTCGCCGGCCGCCTTCAGCTTGTTGATCGTCGCGAGATGGGCCAACACCGCCTTGCGCGCCGCCACCACTTCGGCGAACAGCTTCTTTTCCTCCGGCGCCGTGAGCAGCCTGCCCATCTCCTCCTGGACGGGGTTGATCGATGCCACCCCCTCGGTCAGGTTCTTCTTGAAGTAGGCTTCATTCGCACTGTCGGTGGCCTTGGCCATGCCGAAGGAATGAACGATGCTCGGGCCGAGAAGATTGGCCCACCGGTTCGCGACGCGCTCCTTGACAAGGGCCTCATCGACCATCACACGGGCCGAATGGGCCACGGCGTTCAACCGAATCAGGGCGACCCCGGAAACCAGCATCAAGAGCAACAAGATGGCGGCAAAGCCTCCGCCGAGGCGGAAGCCGATTTTCATATCTCGCAGGCGCATGGAACTCTTCTTTCGCAGTGTGGGGGACGTGTCCAGTTGGAGAACCGGAACTTCGCGGGCGGCGGGGCCCCGGGGTCCTGCCACATCCGGTTATCGGCAACTTCGCCCAAAGTTGAAGGCCAGGTCGCGCACTGCGATCACAAACCGAGGGTGTTCGAGCGTGACGGGGGATCGAGTACCCGCAGGATTCCGCCCCGGCGGCGAAGACCGGCCTTTGGCCGGGTTCGGGCTCCCAGTCCGGGCGCGCTAGCAGCCGCCGAACAGGTGGGGCAGGCGCCCCGGCGCGGGCAGCCCCTCGATCCGGAACAGCCCGCCATCCTCCGCCTTGTTCCCCGCCAGGCGCGCGCTGCGCGAAATCGTGGTCAGGTACATGTGCGCGAGGTCCGGCCCGCCGAAGCAGATGCTCGTGGGATAGCTCGCTGGCAGATCGACCAGGCGTTCCAGCCGGCCGTCGGGCGCGTAACGCGCGAGCTTGGCGGCGCGGGTCAGCACGGTCCAGAAGAAGCCCTGCGCGTCGACCGTGGCACCGTCGGGACCGGAATCGAATGCGTGCGTCTTCGCGAACACGCGCTTGTGGCGCAGCGGGCCGTCGGGGTCGTAGTCGTAGGCCCAGACGGTGCGCTCCAGGCTGTCGGCCAGGTACAGCACGCGGCCGTCGGGGCTGAAGCAGGGTCCGTTGGCAAAGCCGATGTCGTCGGCCAGCTGCTCCACGCGGCGATCGGTGCGCAGCCGGTAGAGGCCGCCCATGACCGGCTCGCCGGGCTGGCGGTCGACGTGCATGGTGCCGGCCAGGAAGTGGCCCGCCGGATCACACTTGCCGTCGTTGAAGCGCAGCTTCGGATGGTCCACGGGGATGCGGGCCAGGTGCTCCAGCCTGCGCGTGGGGAAGTCGTAGCGCGCGAAGCCGTTGCGCAGCGCCACCACCACGGCCGCGCCACCGCGGCAGGGCGCGATCGAGCCCACGGGTGCCGGCAGCTCGTGCCGCTCGGGCGCATCGGTTCCGGCATGGAGCCGCCACAGCGTGCCGCCGAGCGCATCGATCCAGTTCAGCGCCTGCGCATCGGCATCCCAGCAAGGGCTTTCGCCCAACAGGTCTTTCGTGGTTCCGATTCTGATGATCTGCACGGCCATCGGCGAAGTGTGCAGGGCCGGGCTGTCCCCTGGCGGCGCATCCCGCAAAGCTGCTTTTCATTTCGTGCAGCGCTGCGCCAAGGGCGGCCACCTAGACTGGCTCCAGAGCCCGATTCCGGGCCGGAACAGGAGACAAGAATGAGCTACCGCAAACTCGTGATCGGGCTGGCGCTGGGCGCCTGCGCGCTCGTCGCCCCCGCATTCGCCCAGCAGGTGACCCGCATCGTCGTGCCCTTTGCCGCCGGCGGCGGCACCGACCAGTACTGCCGCATCCTGGCCCAGGAGCTCAACAAGCAGGGCCTGAACGTCATCATCGAGAACAAGCCCGGCGCGAGCGGCATCCTCGCGGCCGACTATGTTGCCCGCGCCAAGCCCGACGGACAGACGGTGCTCGTGTCCTCGCTGGGCACGCTGGCCAACAACAGCGTGCTCTACGAGAAACTGCCCTACGACCCGGCGAAGGACTTCGCCGCCGTCACGCAGATCGCCTACCAGCCGGCCATCGTCGTCGGGCGCACCGACCTGCCCTACAAGAACATCAAGGAAATGGTGGCCTATGCCAAACAGAACCCCGGCAAGATCAACCGCGGCTCGCCGGGCGCGGCCATCCTGACCAACCTCGCGCCCATCGCCTTCGAGAAGGAGCAGGGCTTCAGCACGCTGCACATCCCCTTCAACGGCGATGCACCCGCGCTGCAGGCCCTGCTGGGCAACCAGATCGACATCCACGGCACCTCCATCACGGGATCACTGCCTTATGTGAAGGCCGGCAAGCTGCGCGTGCTGGGCGTGATGGATTCGAAGCGCCTGCCGCAGGTGCCCGAGGCGCCCACCTTCAAGGAGCAGGGCTTCGACATGGAAGCCACGCTCTGGTATTCGCTCTCGGTGCCCGCAGGCACGCCGCGGCCCGCGATCGAGCGCCTGAACAAGGCCGTCAACCAGGTGATCGCCGACCCCGACTTCGTCGCGCGCGCCCGCGCCATCGGCATGGAGCCGCGCGGCGGCACGCCCGAGGAGCTGGACAAGTTCATCAAGGCCGAGGCGGACCGCTGGCTTCCCGTGTTGCGCGGCTTGAACCTGCCGAAGCAGTCGCACTGAAGGATGCCGGCCACGGGACGCCGCGAAGTTCCTCATCCGTGCAGCCAGCTCTTTCCGGATCGGGATTTCCAGGGGCTCCCGTCGTCCGGAAAACGGGGGCAAGCGTTATTCAAGCTGCGCCGTTCACGCGACGCGTCCTTCCGCCATTTGCTTCGAAGGAACATCATGAAGATCAAGCAGCTTGTCCTCTCCAGCGTCGTTGCCTTCGCCACCCTGGCCGCCTTCGCACCGACGATCGCCTCCGCCGCGCCCCACCACCGGGCGCACAAGGCGCACAAGGCGCACAAGGTGTGCAAGTGGAATGCGCACCATCACCACCGCGTCTGCCACTGGGTGCGCTGAACAGCACGCCTGCGCGCCTGTAGAAGCGCGCGTTATTTGATGACGCTCCTGCGCGCCAGCGATTCGAACCGGCCCTCGCCCATGTCCAGCAGTTCGCGCAGCACCTCGGCTGTGTGCTCCCCGAGGTGCGGCGGAGGGTGGCGCACGTCCGAACGCGCGCCGTCGATGACGTAGGGCGGCGCATGGACGGCCTGCGCGCCGGCTTCCGCGTCTTCGAACCGGTGCCAGACGCCGGTCTGCGCCGTCCGGTCGGACTGCAGCGCCTCGTACAGGCCCAGCACCTCGCCGCACGGAATGCCGGCCTCGTTCATGCGCGCGAGCAGATCGGCGCGCGGGAACTGCGCGATGCGGCCGAGCAGGATCGGCAGCAGCTCGTGCCGGTGCTTCGCGCGCTCGGTGTTGGTGGCGAACTTCGGATCGGTCGCCAGTTCCGGACAGAGGATCACCTCGTCGCAGAACTTCCTGAACTGGCCGTTGTTGCCGACCGCGATCACCAGCGGACCGTCCGCAGCCTCGAACACGCCATAGGGCACGATCGACGGATGCGAGTTGCCGAACTTCGCGGGATCGCCCTTGCCCAGCCAGGCGGTCAGCCCGTAGTAGGACGTGATCATCATGCCGCTGTCGTAGAGCGACATCTGGATGTGGCGGCCCTCGCCGGTGCGCGTGCGCTCGTACAGCACGGCGAGGATGGCCTGGGCCGAATACATGCCGGTGAACATGTCGACCGCGGCGATGCCGAACTTCAGCGGCCCCTGGCCCTCCTCGCCGTTCATGGCCATGAGGCCGGTCTCGCCCTGGATCACCAGGTCGTAGCCCGGGCGCGCCTTCTCGGGGCTCAGCACCGAGTAGCCCGAGATCGAGCAGTAGATGATCCTGGGGTTGAGCTTGTGCAGGTCCTCGTAGCCCAGGCCCATCTTCTGAGCGCCGCCGTACTTGAAGTTCTGGATCACCACGTCGCACTGCGCCGCGAGTTCGCGCACGAGCGCCTGGCCATCCTTGTCCTGCAGGTCGACGCAAATGGAGCGCTTGTTGCGGTTGCAGCTGTTGAAGTAGGAGGTGTTGTGGCGGCCGATGCGCAGGCCCCAGTCGCGCGTGTCGTCGCCGCGCTCGGGATGCTCGACCTTGATCACGTCGGCGCCCAGGTCGGCCAGCGCCATGCCGCACAGCGGGCCGGCCATCACGCGCGACAGGTCGAGCACGCGCACGCCGGCCAGGGGTTGCATGGAAAGGTGGTTCTTCATTCAGGGGTCCTCGGGGCGCCCGCCCCGGACGCCAGAACACCCAGTCTAGGAGCGCACCCCTCCCGCCATGCACCGGCGCATGAAAAGGTGCTTTGTAGTTTCAGTCGAGCCCGTCGAAGTCCGCGTCGTCGGGCCCGATGTGCGCGGGCGAGCGCCAGCTGGCATCGCGCATCGAGCGCGCGACCTGCTGCTCCACGCCCATCAGCACCGCGAAGATCGCCATGCGCACCGGGATGCCGTTGTCGGTCTGCCTGAAGATCGCCAGCCGCGGGTCGTGGTTGAGGTCCACGCTGAGGTCGTTCGCGCCCGGGCGCCCGTCGCGCGGCAAGGGATGCATCAGGATGGTGTCGGGCTTGCAGGCCGCATCCACCAGGGCCTTGCACACCTGGAACTCGGGCGTGTAGCCCTCCAGCGTTTCTCCGTTCGCGAACCGCTCCTTCTGAACGCGGGTCGCATAGACCACGTCGGCGCCGCGCAGCCCCTGCGCCAGCGAGGAGGTCTGCTCGATGACGTGGCCGTTGCGCGCGACCAGCTCGACCAGGTAGGCCGGCATCTCCAGCGAGGGCGGCGCGATCAGCGTGAACTTCAGCCCGCGGTACAGCGACAGCAGGCGGATCAGCGAATGCACCGTGCGGCCGTACTTGAGGTCGCCGACCATCGCCACATGCGTGCCGTCGACCAGCTTGCCCATGCGCGAGAACTCGCGCTGGATGGTGTACAGGTCGAGGATGGCCTGGCTCGGGTGTTCGCCGGGGCCGTCGCCGGCGTTGATGACCGGAATGTTGGTGGCGCGCGCGAACTCGGCCACCGAGCCCTGCTCGGGATGGCGCACCACCAGCGCGTCGACATAGCCGCTCATCACGCGGCTGGTGTCGTAGATCGACTCGCCCTTGGCCATCGACGAGAAGGTGAAGCCCGTGGTGTCGCACACCGTGCCGCCGAGCCGGCAGAAGGCCGCGCCGAAGCTCACGCGCGTGCGCGTGCTGGCCTCGAAGAACAGGCTGCCGAGCACGGCGCCCTCGAGGATGCGCGTAACCTTCTGCCGGCGCGCGATCGGCTGCATCACGTCGGCCACGTGGAACAGGTCCTCGAGGCTGCCACGGTCGAACTGTGCGACCGACAGCAGCTGCGGCTTGCCTTCAGCCGCGATGCGCTGCGCGAGCGGACGCTGCCCTGCGCCCGCCGGACCGGCACCGGTGTCCAGCGCCTCGCGCTGAAGAATCTCGGCAACGAACTTGCCGACCATCTCCGGCATCGCGCGCGACTCGCTCGAGTCGGACGGCAGCAGCCAGGTGTCGAGCGCGCGGCGGCGCACGCCCAGCCGTTCGGAGAATGCGTCGCGCGTGAGATTGAGGCGGCGCATCGCGTCGCGCAGGAGGTCTTGCTGTTGGCTCATGCGTCGAATGTACGCCATGCGCAAAAAACCTCCAAGAAAAATACGCATTGCGTATATTTTGGATGCCAAACAGGCCCACACCGCTCAACCCGTCCCGCGCACCAGCGCCGCCCCCTTCTCCGCGATCATGATCGATGCGGCATTGGTATTGGTCGACACCATCGCCGGCATCACGGCCGCGTCGATCACGCGCAGCCGCTCGATGCCGCGCACGCGCAGCTGCGGGTCCACCACCGAGAGCGCGTCGCCGCCCATGCGGCAGGTGCCGGCGGGATGGAACACGGTGCCGCCCTTGTGGCGCGCGAAGGCCTCGAGCGCGGCGTCGTCGGCCGCCTCGCGCCCGGGCAGGTATTCCTCGTCCGTCACCAGGTCGCGGAAGGCCGGCTGGCGGTAGATCTCGCGCAGCATCTTCAGGCCCGCCACCAGCACCTTGGCGTCCTGCGGATCGCTCAGGTAGTTGGAAACGATGCGCGGCGGCGCCAGCGGATCGGCCGAGCGGATCTGCACCGTGCCGCGCGACAGCGGCCGGCACTGGGTGGCCGAGGCCGAGAAGCCCGAGAAGCGGTGCAGCGGATCGCCGGGCTTGTCCACCGACAGCGGCATCACGTTGAACAGCACGTCGGGCCGGCCGCCCTGCGCCAGCGGGCTGCAGACCATGCCGCCGACCTGCCCCGCGCCCACCGTGAGCGGGCCGCGCTGACGGAACAGCCACTGCGCGCCCATCGCGGCCAGCGCGAGCGGGTTGCGCACCTGGTCGTTCAGCGACATGCGCTTCCTGAGCTTGACGATCACCCGCGCCTGGTAATGGTCCTGCAGGTTCTCGCCGACCTGCGGCGCATCGGCCTGCACCGCGATGCCATGGGTGCGCAGCAGGCCGGCCGGCCCCACGCCCGACAGCTGCAGCAGCTGCGGCGACTGCAGCGCGCCCGCGGCCAGCAGCACCTCGGCATCCGCGCGCGCGCTGCGCCGCTCGCCGTCCTGCAGCCATTCCACGCCGACCGCGCGGCCCTGCTCGATCAGCACCCGCGTCACATGCACGCCCGTCAGCACCGTGAGATTCGGCCGTGCGCGCACCGGCGCCAGGAAGGCCGTGGCCGCATCGCAGCGCCAGTGGCCGCGCAGCGTCAACTGGTAGGCGCCCAGTCCCTCGGTGCGCGCGCCGTTGAAGTCCGGATTGCGGCCGTGGCCGGCCTGCACGCCCGCCTCGATCCAGGCGGCGCAGTAGGGGTGTTCGTTGCGCAGGTCCGAGACGCACAGCTCGCCCGAGGCGCCGTGGTATTCGCTCTCGCCGCCCTGGTAGCGCTCGGATTTCTTGAAGTACGGCAGCACCTCGCGAAAGCTCCAGCCCGTGGCGCCGGCCACGGCGGACCAGTCGTCGAAGTCGGCATGCTGGCCGCGGATGTACAGCAGGCCGTTGATCGCGCTGGAGCCGCCCAGCACCTTGCCGCGCGGCCACACGATGGCGCGGTGGCCCGTGGCCTCTTGCGGCTCCACGGCAAACTGCCACGAATAGCGCGGGTCGTAGATGGTGCGGAAGTAGCCGATCGGCATGCGCAGCCAGAAGGCGCCGCCCTCGCCGCCTGCCTCGAGCACCAGCACGCGGCAGCGCGCATCGGCGCTCAGTCGGTTGGCCAGCACGCAGCCGGCCGAACCGGCGCCGACGATGATGTAGTCGTAGCCGCCGGCGCCCGCCGTCATGCCTTGACGGTCTCCAGGAAGGGCTTGGCGTCGAAGTACTGCTCGGCCTTCAGCGCGCCCTGGATGTTCGCGTTGGCCACGAAGAAGTCGGTCACCTGCTGCAGCCACTTGGTGACCGTGCCGTCCTGATAGCGCGTGCGCCATTCGGCGTTGGTGTAGTACTTGGAGGCCTTGAACTGCTCCTTGAAGTCGGCCAGCGGCACTTCCTTGTACTGGGTCTTCTGCAGCATCTCGGCCGCGGCGTCGGGCTTGCCCGTGACCACGTCGTTGACCTCGGCCCATGCGGCGATCAGCCTGGCGATGACGGCGCGGTTCTTGTCGTAGTAGTCGTTGCGCGCGGCCCAGCCGCCCATGATGGCGGCCTCGGGGAAGAAGGCCGAGGCGTCGATCAGCTTGCGCGCGCCCGGCAGCTTCTGCCGGATCACCGAATCGAAGGGCACCCACAGCGCCACCGCCGGCACCGCGCCGGAGATGAAGGAGGTGACGGCCTCGGTCATGCGCTGGTTGACCAGCTTCACGTCCTTGGCCGGGTCCAGCTTGGCCGAGCGCAGCGCGCGGTCGAGGAACACGTGCGCCGTGGTGCCGGTGGTGGTGGAGATCTGCTTGCCCTTGAGATCGGCCACCGTCTGGATGCCGGCGTCCTCGCGCACCCACAGCTGGGCCGTCGCGTACTCGATGTTGTTCATCAGGAACACCTTGCCCTGGCCGCGCGCCGGAAAGTTGGACACCACGGCGCCGGTGGACAGCATGTCCAGGCTGCCGCCGATCATGGCCTGGAACAGCTCCAGGCCGGTGGTGAACTGGATCATCTCGAGCTCGAGCCCCTGCTTCGCAAAGGCGCCGCTCTCCTGCCCGATCCAGATGTGGCCGTCCACGGCCGGGGTGTGCAGGTAGCCCACCTTGACCTTGGTCCGCGCCTGGGCGAAGGCCGGCATGCCGCCGGCCAGTGCGGCCGCGCCGGCGGCGGCGGCCTGGATCAGTTGTCTGCGTCGAAGGGCCATGGTGTGTCTCCTGTGGCGGGGTGGTGAAAGCAGCGAAGCGGCTAGTCCGACATGCGCACGGCCTGCCTGGCCTGCGCGGCGTATTCCTGCATGACGAGCTCGCGGATGTGGGCCCGCAGTTCGGCGAAGCGCGGATCCTCGTGCAGGTTCTCCGCGCGCGGGTAGCCGAAGGGAATGTCGATCACGGTGCGGATGCGCGCCGGCCGCGCGGTGACCACGACGATGCGCGACGACAGGTAGATCGCCTCTTCCACCGAGTGCGTGATCAGCATCACGGTCTTGCCGTCGCTCTGCAGCACCTGCAGCAGCAGGTCCTGCATGGCCGAGCGGGTCTGCGCATCGAGCGCGCCGAAGGGCTCGTCCATCAGCAGGAATTCCGGCCGCACCGCGTAGGCCCGCGCGATCGCCAGCCGCTGGCGCATGCCGCCCGACAGGTGCTTCGGAAAATGCCGCGCGAAGTCCGACAGCCCCATCAGCTGCATGTAGCGCTGCACGATCTGCTCGCGCTCGGCGGCGGGCACGCGGCTCGCGGAAAGCTTCAGGCCGAACTCGATGTTCTGCCGCACCGTGAGCCACGGGAACACGCCGTACTCCTGGAAGATCACGCCGCGGTCGGGCCCGGGCGCGGCCACCGGCTTGCCATCGAGCAGCACCTGGCCGCTGGTGGGTTGGACGAAGCCGCCGACGATGTTCATCATCGTCGTCTTGCCGCAGCCCGAGGGGCCGATGATGGAAACGAACTCGCCGTGGCGGATGTCGAACGACACGTCGTCGAGCACGCGCATGGCGCCATGGTCGGTGGGAAAGTCGACCGACACGTGCTCGAAGCTGATGCGGATGGGTGGCTGTGGCGTCATGGCGGGCGGCCCTCCTTCAGGCGATGCGGTCCTGCCAGGCCACCAGCCGGCGCGTGGCCAGCCGCAGCAGCAGGTCCATGACGAGTGCGATCACGCCGATGCAGATGATGCCCACGTAGATGATGTCGAGCTGGAAGAACGAGGAGGCGTTCTGGATCAGCGCCCCCAGGCCCTGCTGCGCCGCGATGAGCTCGGACGCGACCAGCGTGGCCCACGCCACGCCGAGCGCCACGCGCACCGCCGTGAGGATGTGCGGGATGGTGAGCGGCACGATCACCTTGCCGAAGATCTCGACGTCGCTCGCGCCCAGCGTGCGCGCCACCTTGATGTAGATCGGGCTGATCTGCGCGATGCCCTCGTACATGACGATCACGCCCGCGAAGAACGAGGCATAGAAAAGGATCGCCGTCTTGGCCGCCTCGCCGATGCCGAAGTACACGATCACCAGCGGGATCAGCGCAATCGGCGGCAGCGCGCGAAAGAAGTTGATGACCGGGTCCATGAAGCTGCGCAGGCCCCGGTACCAGCCGAGGCAGAAGCCCACCGGCACCGCCAGCGACACGCCCAGCGCCACACCGACGAAGACGCGCTGCGTCGACATGTAGATGTCTTCCCACAGCCTGCCGCGCGACAGCTCGACGAACTTGGCCAGCACCATGTGCGGCGCCGGCACCAGCGCGGGATTGACCAGGCCGCTCGCGCGGATGGCGTACCAGAGCGCGAGGATCAGCAGCCACGGCGCCACGATCAGCAGCGCGCGCGTCAGCGGGGAAGAGGAGCTTCTCATCGGCGGTTTGTCTCTCGTTGGCGGACTTGGGCCCGTGGGCTTTCGTCTCTGTCAATCTGTCATACTATAGACCATACGTTTGATCGATAAAACATGTCCGCCAGGTTTCTCGACAGTCCGATGCCGCGCTACCACCAGCTGGCGGACCTGCTGCGCCAGCGCATCGCGCGCGGCATCTGGCCGCGCGAGCACCGGCTGCCCTCGCTCGAGGAACTGACCGCGGAATTCGGCGTGGCGCGCGTCACGGTGCGCCAGGCCATCGACCTGCTCGCGCGCGAAGGCCTGGTGTCGCCGCAGCAGGGCCGCGGCACCTTCGTCACCGGAACGCCCAACCGCGACCGCTTCATCAGCGTGGTCACCAGCCTGGACGAACTGGCGCGCGTCTACGAGGACACGCAGCCGAAGATCATGAACATCGACGAGGCCGCGACCTCGCCGCCGCTCGCGCCGGGCGAAGGCCAGCCGGCCGCGCGCTATGCCTTCATGCGCCGCGTGCACTTCCGCGACGGCCGCGCCTACTGCGTCATCAACATCTACCTGGACGAGCGCATCTTCCGCAAGGCGCCCGAGAAGTTCCGCACCCAAACCGTGATCCCGCTGCTGATCGCGATGAAGCGCGTGAAGATCGCCCAGGCGCACCAGGTGCTGACCATCGGCACGGCCGACATGGAGGTGGCCGGCCTGCTCGAGCTGCCGATGAATGCGCCCGTGGCCGAGGTGCGCCGCATCTTCAAGGACGCCGAGGACACCGTGATCTACCTGGCCGACGTCACCTACCGCGGCGATGCCATCCGCGTCGAAATGAACCTGAAACCATGAAGCCGCTGCCCTCTTCGCCTGTCCATGCCGCGCGCATCGAGGCCTTCGTGTTCCGCTGCCCGATCGCCACGCCCGTGCGCACCTCGTTCGGCACCATGCACGACCGGCCGGCCGTCTTCGTGCGCGTGGAAGACCGTGACGGCGCCACCGGCTGGGGCGAGGTCTGGTGCAACTTTCCTTCCTGCGGCGCGGAGCACCGCGCGAGGCTCGTCGACACCGTGATGGCGCCGCTGCTGGCGAGCCGCGCCTTCGACGGCCCCGCCGAAGCCTTCGACTGGCTGACCGAGCGCACCGCCGTGCTCGCGATCCAGTCGGGCGAGCCGGGCCCGATGGCGCAGGTGATCGCGGGCATCGACCTGGCGCTGTGGGACCTGTGCGCGCGGCGCGCCGGCCAGCCGCTGTGGCGCTACCTGGGCGGCGCGCACGATGGCGTGGGTGTCTATGCCAGCGGCCTCAATCCCGACCGTCCGCAGGAGCTCGCGGCGCAGCGGCTCGCCGAAGGCTACCGCGCGTTCAAGCTCAAGATCGGCTTCGGCCGCGAGCGCGACCTTGCAAACCTGGCGGCGATGCGCGAGGTGCTGGGCCCCGGCCTGCCGCTCATGACCGATGCCAACCAGGCCTGGAGCCTGGACGAGGCCCGCGGCATGGCGCCGCAGCTGGAAGCCTTCAACCTCGGGTGGCTCGAGGAGCCGCTGCGCGCCGACCGGCCCTGGCACGAGTGGCAGCAGCTGTCGCAGGCCACAGGCATTCCGCTCGCGGCCGGCGAGAACATCGCGGGCCCGGCGGCCTTCGATGCCGCCATTGCGCAGGGCGTGCTCTCCGTGCTGCAGCCCGACAGCGCCAAGTGGGGCGGCATCTCGGGCTGCTGGCCCGTGATCGCGCGCGCCCAGGCGGCAGGCCTGCGCTACTGTCCGCACTACCTGGGCGGCGGCATCGGCCTGCTGCATTCGGCCCACTTGCTGGCCGCGGTGGGCGGCGGCGGCATCCTCGAGATCGACGCCAACCCCAATCCGCTGCGCACCGCGCTCGCGCCGGCGCTGTCGCGCGTGATGGAAGGCCGCTGCAGCCTGGGCGAGCAGCCGGGCATCGGGGTGGCGCCCGACCTCGGCGCAGTGGCGCAGCTGGCTGCGGCGGGCTGCTGACTCAGTCGGTGCGGCTGGCCGGCAGCACGACGGTCATCAGCAGCCTGGCATCTTCCAGCGCATGCAGGCCGTGCGGCACGTCGCCCGCCAGGTACATGACCTGGTCGGCCTCGAGCACCCTCGCCTCGCCGCGCAGCTGCACCTCGACCTTGCCGCGCATGCACTGCAAGGTCATCGAGGTCGAGACGGCATGCGACGGAACCCGCTTGCCGGCCGGCAGCACCAGCCACATGAGTTCGATGTCGCGGGCCTTCAGGAGTGCGCAGGTTTCCGTCGCCTGCCCGTCGAGCGCGCCGAGGTTCACGACCTGGCCGGAGGATGCGTGCGTGAGTGCCATGCGGGCAGTGTGGCAAGGCCTGCGGGCGCTGTCCAGAGGGCGGTCCTCCGGCGCAGCGCCTGCCGATTTCGCCGCAGAGACTGGTTGCATTGCCCACCGCGAACGTGAAGCCCACAGCGAACTCGGCGCCCGGACTGGACATCGGCATCCGGCGCGCTAAACTGTCCATGTTAGCTACTTTGCAGGATCGGGCAATGATCACCGTCACCTCCGTCGAGGCGCAAAACAAGTTTGGGCAGCTGCTGGACACAGCGCAACGCGAGCCAGTCATCATCACGCGTCACGGGCGGCCCGCTGCCTACATGATCTCGCCTCAAGACATGAAGGAGTTCCAGGAGGCGCGTGCACGCAGCGGCGAAGGCAAATCTGCGCGCGACTGGGCCACGGCAAGCGCACAGGCCTGGAATGAATTCGACACCAAGTTCGGCTCGTTCGCGGACGAGCACTCGACTCTCTGAACCAGTGGCGCAATTCGACGTTCATCGCAACAAAGGGAGTCAGAAAGAAAGCATTCCCTTTGTGGTGGTCATCCAGTCTGCGCGATTCGATGCCTACCGCCGCAGAGTGGTTGTTCCCTTGGTCTTGCGCCAGTACGCCCCTGGCTCATCGGTTTCCGGCTCCCGGATGAATCCCATCTTCCGCATGGGTGGTGTCGAAGTCGTCCTCAATCCTTTGCAGGTGGTATCCGTGGCGACCGATCAACTCGGTGCCGTGGTCGACTCTCTTGCGGAGCATGGGCAACAGATCATTGATGCGATGGACGAGTTGACGACCAGAGCCTGGGGATAGGAGAACAAAGCGCGTACGAGGAGCTTCGGTCACAAGCGACCGACATCCACGGGGTTTCAACACAACTCGATGGTCTGGCGCAGCAACCCTGATGGCTCGGCACTCGGCCCGACGAGGATCTCGACTTCGCCCGCCTCGAACAGGAGCTGCAGGTCCGGCCCGAGGTAGCGCAGCTCGGCCGCCGGCAGCTCCAGAGTCACCGCGCCGGCAACGCCCGGCTCCAATCTCAGTTTCGCGCAGCCCTTGAGCTCCAGCAGCGGCCGGGTGACGCGGCCCAGCTTGTGGCGAACGAACAGGAAGACCGTCTCTTCGGCCTCGCGCGCGCCGACGTTGCGCAGGCTGACGCTGATCGCAAGCCGCTCCTGCTCGCGCACGCGCCGCGGCTCGACCTGGAGCTCGCCGTAGTCGAACCGGCCGTAGGTCAGGCCGTGACCGAAGTCGTACAGCGGCGTATTGGCCACGTCCAGGTACTTGCTCGTGAAGTGGTCGGCGGGATTCATCGGCCGGCCGCTGGGACGCTGGCCGAAACAGATCGGCACCTGCCCGAGCGCGCGCGGCCAACTCATCGGCGTGCGGCCGCCGGGGGATACCCGCCCCGTGACCACGTCGGCAATCGCATGGCCGGCCTCGGTGCCGAGGAACCACGCAGCCAGCAGCGCATCGGCGTGTTCGGCCAGCCAGGGCACGACCAGCGGGCGGCCGGAGAACAGGATGGCGACGACGGGGATGCCGAGCGTGCGTGCACGCGCCACCACCGCTTCGGCCAGCGCCTGCTGCCGCCCGGGCAGCGCGGGCGTGGCGCGGCTCGCCGCCTCGCCGCTCATCGTGGCGCGCTCGCCCAGGCACAGCACGACCGCGTCGGCGCCGTCGCACATCGCGATGGCCGCTTCGATGCCGCTGTCGTCGCCGCCCTCGATGGCGACGCCGGGCGCATGGCGCATGTCGGCCTGCGGCAGCGCGGCGCGCAGGCCGGCAAGCACGCTGACGGCCGGCTCGTGTTCGCCGGCACCCCACCACGGGCCTTTCATCTCGGTGCTCGCATCGGCCAGCGGGCCGATGACACACAGTGCCTTCGGCGCAACGGGCAAGGGCAGCGTGTCGCGCTCGTTCTTCAGCATCACGATGGCCTTGCGCGCGGCGTCGCGCGCCACTGCGCGCCGCTCGGGAACAACCGCCTCGGGTTCCGGTGCCGCGCCGCGGCGGTACGGGTCGTCGAACAGGCCGAGCTGCTCCTTGAGCCGCAGCACGCGGCGCACGCTCGCGTCGATCTCATCGATCGTCACCCGTCCTTGCGCGAGCGCGATCGGCAGGCCCTTGCGGTAGGCGTCGGCCATCATGTCGATGTCGACGCCGGCTTTCAGCGCCAGCACCGCGGCATCGGCGAGATCGGCCGCGACGCCGTGCTTGATCAATTCCGCGATCGCGTTGTAGTCGCTGACGATGACGCCGTCCCAGCCCATCTCGCCGCGCAGCCAGCCGCGCAGCAAGGGGATGTGCGCCGTCATCGGCACGCCGTTGAGATCGGTGAAAGCGGGCATCAGCGTCGCGACGCCGGCGCGCACCGCTGCCGCGAAGCCCGGCAGATGCACTTCGCGCAAGCTGCGCTCGGAGATGTCCACGGCGGCATACTCCCGCCCCGCGGTGACGGCGCCGTACGCGACGAAATGCTTCGCGCAGGCGGCCAGCGATTCGGCCGACGACAGATCGGCGCCCTGGAAGCCGCGCACCTTGGCCTGCGCGATGCGTGCGTTGAGCCAGGGGTCTTCGCCGGGGCCTTCCGCCGTGCGGCCCCAGCGCGGATCGCGCGACACGTCGAGCATCGGCGCGAAAGTCATCGCCAGGCCATCGGCGGCGCCTTCGCGCGCGGCCTCGCGCGCCGTGCGCTCCCAGAGCTCTTCGTCGAAGGTGCCGGCCTCCGCCAGCGGAATCGGGAAGAGCGTGCGATGGCCGTGGATGATGTCCAGGCCGATCAGCAGCGGAATGCGAAGCCGCGACTTCTCGACCGCCAGCCGCTGCATCTCATGCGTGGGACCGGCGCCGACCATGTTCAGCAGATTGCCGACGGTGCCGTCGATGATCGACTGCGTGGAGTCCCCCGCGAGCACCGGTCCGGTGACCGTATAGCTGGAGGCAGTCATCGTCAGCTGACCCAGCTTTTCGGCCAGCGTCATCCGGGCCATGAGGGTGTCGATGCGGCTCATCAGGGATTTCGAATAGAACCCAAGGGCCTTAATGATGGCATGCTGCGGGCAGCGAGCCCCCGGCCGCGTGGCGTCGCCGACGATTCGGTGAAACCAAACGTGACACCCGGGACCCCAACGAAAGGAGCCGTGCGTGTTGATGAAGGATGACAGGAACCCGAAGGCATTGGCAGCCCTGCCCGATGAAGCCTTGATCGACGCCGTGCAGCGGCAGACCTTCCGCTATTTCTGGGACGGTGCGGATGCCGCCAGCGGCCTGGCGCTCGACCGCCGCACGCTGGTCGCGGCCACGGGCGAGGACCTGGCCGACGACCGGGTTGCGATCGGCGGCACGGGCTTCGGCATCATGGCCCTGATCGTCGCGGTGGAGCGCGGCTGGGTCACGCGCGACGCGGCGCTGGAGCGCCTGGGGCGCATGCGGGACGCCCTCTTTCGCGCCAGGCGCTACCACGGCGCCTTCCCCCACTTCATGGACGCAGCGAGCGGCGCGACGATCCCGATGAGCCCCAAGGACGACGCGGGCGACCTGGTCGAGACCTCGTTCCTCTGCATGGGCCTGCTCTGCGCGCGCCAGTATTTCAGCGAGGACACGGCCGCGGCGCGCCGGTTGCGCAGCGACATCGACACGCTGTGGCACGAGGTCGAATGGAACTGGTTCACCCAGGGCGGGCGCGACGTGCTGTACTGGCACTGGAGCCCGAAGCACGGCTGGGCGATGAACCATGAGGTGCGGGGCTGGAACGAGTGCCTCATCACCTATTTCCTGGCGGCGGCCGCGCCGCGCCATGCGATCGATCCGAGGGTCTACCACCGCGGCTTCGCGGCGGGGTCCGGTTTCCTCAACGGCCGGTCGTACTACGGCATCGAGATACCGCTGGGCATGCCGTACGGCGGCCCGCTGTTCTTCACACACTACTCGTTCTGCGGCCTCGATCCGCGCGGCCTGAAGGACCGCTACGCCGACTACTGGGATCTCAACACCCGCCACCTGCAGATCAACCGTGCCCACTGCGTCGCCAATCCCCGGGGCTTCCGGGGCTACGGCGAATCGTGCTGGGGCCTGACCGCGAGCGACGACCCCGACGGCTACCTCGCGCACGATCCGAGCAACGACAACGGCACCATCTCGCCGACGGCCGCGCTGGCCAGCCTGCCCTACGCGCCCGCCGAGGTGATGCAGGTGCTGCGGCACTTCCTCACCGTGCATGGCGAGCGGGTGTGGAGGGACTACGGCTTCGTCGATGCGTTCTGCGAGCAGCGAGGCTGGTTCGCAGACACCTTCCTTGCCATCGACCAGGGCCCGATCGTCGTGATGATGGAGAACCATCGAACGGGCCTTCTGTGGAAACTGTTCATGAGCGTGCCCGAAGTGCAGGCCGGGCTGCGCGCCCTGGACTTCAGCAGCCCGCATCTCGGGTCGTCGGCCGCGTGAGCTTCAGCGTGGCGAGCCTGGAAGATCCGGCGTTCGAGTCATGGCTCGAAACACAGCTGCGCCATTCGACGGCGGCCATGCTGTCCAGCATCTCGCCGGTGTCGATCGTCAAGCACCGGCCGGGCTTCGGCCAGACCGTGCGGCCGATCCCCGGCGCCATCGTCGCCTCGCCCGTCCTCGCCGACTACAACCCGGACCCGGACTACTTCTTTCATTGGTTCCGGGATTCCGCCGTCGTCATCGATGCACTGCGCCTGCTCTATGCCGAAGGGCGCGTCGGCAGCGAAGCCCTGCAGCACCTGCGCGACTTCACCCGCTTCAGCCTGGACCTGAACCGCCTCGACGGCCGCGCGGCTGCCGCGGTGGAGGACCGCAGCGCGTGCGTGGCCCCCGAACTCCTGCAGTACCTGCGCGAGGACCACGACCTGGCGAAAGCCTTCGGCGACCTGGTGGCCGCCGAGACGCGGGTGAACCCCGACGGCACGCTCGACGTCTGCCGATGGAATCGCCCCCAGCACGACGGCGCACCGCTGCGCGCGCTGGCGCTGCTGCGCTGGGCGGCCAGCGGGCACCTCGACGCGCCGCTGCTGGCGGAGGTTTCCGAGCTGATCCGTTTCGATCTCGACTTCACGCTGCGCCGCTGGCGCGAGCCGTCCTACGACATCTGGGAAGAGGAACTCGGCCAGCACTACTACACGCTGCGCGTCGCGGCGGCAGCGCTGGCCGAAGGCGCGGCCTGGCTGGAAGACCTGGGCGACGCGGCGCAGGCGCAGCGCTGCCGGGAAGAGTCGCGCGCGGTGCTGCGCCTGCTCGACGATTACTGGGTGGACGAGCGAGGCGAACGAGGCGCGGCGTCCGGCTACTACCGCTCACGCGCGCTGTCGGACGGCCGGCCCGGTCCGAAGGCACTGGACATCGCGGTGATCCTGTCGGCAATCCACAGCCTCGGAACCGGGGCCGCGCATGGACCGGCCGATCCGCGCATGCAGGCCACGCTGGCGCGCCTGGACGCGCTGTTCGATGCGGCCTATCCCATCAACCACGGCCGCGCCGCAGGCCGTGGTGCGGCCATGGGCCGGTATGCCGGCGACGTGTACTACTCGGGCGGCGCGTACTACTTCTCGACGCTCGGCGCCGCCGAGTTCTGCTTCCGTGCCGCCGCGGCGGCGGGCGGCGATGCACGCCATTGGTTCGAACGCGGTGATGCCTACCTCGCCACCGTGCGCGCCTACACGCCGGCCGGCGGTGAGCTGTCGGAACAGTTCGACCAGCGCAGCGGCGCGCAGACCTCGGCGAAGCAACTGGCCTGGAGCCACGCCGCGTTCATTTCGTGTGTCTCGGCGCGCCGGATCGCGGCCGCCGCCTGCGAGGCGTCGCGGCGGGGATGAGCGCGCGGGCAGAGAACCGTGTCGAGCCGGCTGCAAGGACCGGTTTCTTCCGTCAGGTCCGCGAGCTGCTCGGCGCCTTGCGCGTGTCCCCGGTCGCGAAAACGCTTGTCGCGCTGATGGGTGCGATCGTCGTGGTCGTTGCGCTCACGGCGTATGGGCAGATCGAACTCAACAGCTGGAACAAGCCGTTCTACGATGCGATCTCGCGCCGCGACCTGGGCGAATTCGTCGTGCAGGTCGGCGTCTTCGCGGTCATTGCGGGTGCGCTGCTGGTCCTGAACGTGGCGCAGCGCTGGCTCGGCGAGACCTTGCAGCTGAAGCTGCGCGAGGCCGTGGTCAATGACCTCGTGGGGCTGTGGCTGCAGCCGCGCCGGGCGTTCTGGCTCCAGGCCAGCGGCCCGATGGGTGCCCACCCCGACCAGCGCATGCACGACGACACGCTGAAGCTGTGCGATCTGTCGGTCACCCTTGGCGTGGGGCTGTTGCAGGCGGCGATGCTGTTCGGCAGCTTTGCGAGCGTGCTGTGGGTCCTCTCCAAGGACTTCAGCCTCTTCTTCGGCGGCAAGGACCATGTGCTGCCGGGCTTCATGCTGTGGGCGGCCATTGCCTATGCGGTCGCCGGCTCGCTGGTCACCTACTGGGTCGGCAACGGCCTGATCTCGCGCAATGCCGAGCGCTACGCGCGCGAAGGCGAATTGCGCTTCTCGCTGACGCGCATCAACGAGCACCTCGACGGCATCTCCCTGGCGGGTGGCGAGGCGGACGAAAAGCGCCGCGTCGCCATGCATTTCGGCGACGTCTTGCGCGCCACGTCGCGCGTGGTGCTGGGGCTGACCAACCTGACATGGGTCACGGCGGGCTTCGGCTGGATCACCATCATCGCGCCAACGCTGGTGGCCGCGCCCCTCTACTTCTCGGGGAAGGTGTCGTTCGGCGGCCTGATGATGGCCGCCGCGGCCTTCACGCAGGCGCAGTCGTCGCTGCGCTGGTTCGTCGACAACTTCAGCATCATTGCCGACTGGCGCGCCACGCTGCTGCGCGTTGCCGACCTGCGCCGGATGCTGGCGTCCGACCTGGAGGCACGCGCAGGCGGCAGCCGCATCGCCTACGAGGAAAGCGAAGCCGGGGCGCTCGCGATCGAAGCGCTCGAGGTCCGCTCCTGGACCGGCCACGATCGGCTGGACGCGCCGGGCCTCGTCCTGCACCGCGGCCAGCGCGTCCTGATCCTCGGCACGCCGGGCACCGAGAAGACCTTGCTGTTCCGCGCGCTCGCGGGCCTCTGGCCCTGGGGCTCCGGCACCGTGCGCCGGCCTGCCGGCGAGACCATCCACTACATGCCGCGCGGCACGCCCTATATTCCGCGCGGCACGCTGGCCGAAGTGCTGTCGTATGCGATGGAACCGTCGAGCTACCCGCGAGAAGCCATGGTGGCCGCACTGGCGAGCGTGGGCCTCCAGCGCCTGGAGCCATTGCTGAACAAGACCGGCCGCTGGGAGAGGGAGCTCAGCATGGACGAGCAGTTGCGGCTGGGCTTCGCCCGCGTGGTGCTGCAGGCACCGCCCTGGCTCGTGATGGACGAAGCCTTCGGCGCGTTCGACGACGACACCGTCGAACTCATCATCGACGTGCTGGGCAGGCTCAAGCACACCGGCATAGTCCACATCGGCTCGGCCGGAGAAGCGCGCGACCGGCTGTTCACGCAGGTGGTGCATCTGGTCAAGGCGCCGAACACGGTGCGCGAGGAGCAGCGGGCATGACACACCTGGGGTCCACCGTCGGTCGTGCGCGCCGCGCCCTCATGCGGCTGATTCTTGCGCTGCCCGCCGGGGCCTGGGCGGCGGATTTCGGCTTCCGGCCGCCGCGCGATCCCGAGGATGCCGCCGCAGCGGACCTGATGCGGGACCTGGCCGAGCGCATCCTGCCGGTGTACCAGGACGCGGACACCGATGTCTTCCTGGCCAACCTGACCGCCCTGCAGATCGTCAGCGGCGCCTACCGTGCGGCCTCCGACAGCAGCCGGTCGCTGCGCACCCGCCGCCAAGGCAAGCCGTTCGACGACCTGGTGCAGCGCGCGATTCTCGACGGCATGTATGCGCGTGCGCGCGCGCTCGAAGCGAACGAGCGCCTCGGCTTCGCCGAAGCCTACGCGCGCGCGTTCCGGGAACTGGTGTCGCCGCTCGACAATGCGCAGGCCCAGGCCATCATGGCGCGGCTCGACATCCCGGCGGCGGTATACGCAGAGCCGCTGCGCCGGGCTTTCGATCTCTGGCGCGCGAAGGGCAGCCTCCCGCAGGCCGATGCCCTGGCGCTCGTGCGGACCTGGCTTTCGTACGAGTCGCGCCGCAGCTTCGGTGCGCTGCTGCCTGAACTGTTCGCGGCGGAAAACCGCAACCGCTACGTGGCGGAGGCCGACCTCAGGATTCCCGTGCGCGGCGCTGTCATCCATGCGCGCCTGGTCCGGCCCGGCCGCGCCGATGACGTACCGGGCACCCTGCCGGCGCTGCTGCGCTTCACGCTCGATCCGGCCGAGGACGACGCCCAGCGCAGCGCCGCCAGAGGCTACGTCGGCATCACGGCGTACGTGCGCGGACGCACGCCCGACGGCAAGGGCGCCGTGTGGCCGTTCGTTCGCGACGGCGAAGATGCCGCTGCCGTCATCGACTGGATTGCCCGGCAGGCGTGGAGCGACGGCCGCGTCTGCATGATCGGCGACGGCTACTCCGGCTACGCCGCCTGGGCCGCCGCCCGCAGGAGGCCGGCGGCGCTCAAGGCCATCGCCACGATCGCGCCGATGGCGCCGGGCATCGACTTCCCGATGGCCGGACAGATCTTCCGCAACGCCATGGTGCGCTGGGCGCAGGAGCACGCGGATGGCGAGCCCCTGCGCGCCGGCGCCGATGCCGACCCGGACGCGATGTGGCAGGCACTCGACGCGCGCTGGTATCGCGGCCATCGCCCCTACTGGGACGTGGACCGCGTCCTGCTGGGCAGGCGCAGCCGGCTGGTCCGAACCTGGCTGACGCACCCAAGCCATGATCGCTACTGGCAGAAATTCCTGCCGTCGGCGGAGCAGTTTGCGCGCATCGACATCCCGGTTCTCAGCTTCGCCGGCTACTACGGCGCGGACGCCGGCGCGCTCTACTTCCATCAGGAACATCGCCACAACCGGCCGGAGGCCGACACGACGCTGCTGCTCGGCCCCTACGACGCGGCCTCGATCCGGCTCGGCACGGCGGCAACGCTGCGCGGCTACACGCTGGACCCCGCCGCACGCGTCGACCTGCCCGAGCTGCGCCTGCAGTGGCTCGACCACATCCTGAAGGGCGCGAGCAAGCCTTCCCTGCTGATGGACCGCATCAACTACCAGGTGATGGGCGCGGACCAGTGGCGCCATGTGCCGGCGCTGGACGCGCCGCAGCGCACGCGGCTGCGCTTCTATCTCGACACCCGCGAGCGCAACGACCCGCACCGCCTGTTGCCGTCACCACCCGAGGAAGGCGGTGGCAGCACGCGGCTCTCGGTCGATCTTGCCGATCGGCGTGACGTGCGCATCCCGTGGCCGGACGCGCTGCGCGCCGCGCAGCTGCCGGCGGGCCACGGCATCCGCTTTGTCAGTGATCCGCTCCCGCAGGACACCGAGATCGCCGGCAGCCTGCACGGCGTGTTCGACATCACGCCCTCGCGGCAGGACGTGGACTTCAGCATCTCGCTCTACGAGCAGACGGAAAGCGGCGAGTACCAGCTGCTGTTCGATCCCTACGACTTCCGCGCCAGCTACGCAGGCCATCGCGTGCGCCGCAGGCTTCTTCGGGCCGGCGAGCGCCAGCTGCTGGCGTTCACCGCCGAGCGCGTGACGGCTTGCAGGCTTGCGGCGGGCAGCCGCATCGTGCTGCTGGTCGGCCTCAACAAGCGACCCGACCGGCAGATCAACTACGGCAGCGGCAAGGACGTGAATTCGGAAACCATCGCCGACGCGAAGTGGCCCATTCGAGTGCGCTGGCACGCGCGCAGCTACGTGGAGATCCAGACCGGCAGGCCTTGATTGCTCAGCGTGTCGCCGGACCTTTGTCGTTCACGGCGCCCAGAACGATGCCTTCGTGAGCGGCCATCACCAGCGGCGACTCGATGGACCCGGTGCGCGCTGGATCGGTCGATGCCAGCACGATCGGCTGGCGCGGCATCAACGCCGGCGGGATCGGCGCCGGGGTGGCGCCGAAGTTCAGGAGCACCACCAGCCGCTGTCCTTCGAAGTTTCGCGCATAGGCGAGCACCTCGCCCCCTGCATCGAGCGCTTCGTAATTGCCCCGGTTCAGCGCAGGCTGCGCGCGGCGCAGCGCGATGAGGCGCCGGTAGAGCGCCAGCATCGACCCTGCGTCCTGCGATTGCGCTTCCACGTTGCACGTGGGCCAGTCGGCTGCCAGGCGCAGCCACGGCGTGCCGGTCGTGAAGCCCGCGTGCGCTGCGGCGCTCCACTGCATGGGTGTTCGCTCCGGGTCGCGGCCCAGGCCCATGCCGGGCTTGTTCTTCTCGAACGGGTCCTGGACTTCATCGGCGGGAATGGGGACGTCCGTCATGCCGATCTCGTCGCCGTAGTAGAGCGTCGGCGTACCGCGCAGCGTGAGCAGCAGCATGGCCGCGAGCCGCGCCATCTGCGGCCCGACGCGGCTCGCAATGCGGGATCTGTCGTGGTTGCCCAGCACCCAGTTCGGCTGCGCGCCCTCGGGCAAGGCGGCTTCGTAGTCGCGCACCAGGCGGTCGATGCGCGCCGCCTGCCACTCGGCCGCAATCAGCTGGAAGTTGAAGGGCAGCTGCACGCCTTCGAGCACACCGTCGGTGTTGAGTCCGTAGTAGGCGACCAGGCGCGCGAGCGGCAGGTAGAGCTCGCCGATCAGCACGCGCGACAAGCGTGCGTCGCTGAACTCGTCGACCACGCGGCGCATCTCGGCCACGATCGGCTGCACCTCCGGCAGGTCCGTGTTGTAGAGCATCAGCCAGCGAAAAAAAGGGTCTTGGCCTTCGACGAAGTCCG
>Ga0209051_1000164_pt1 | contig 124186 bp, 135 predicted proteins | sample AraplaCvi_mMS_r2_2_FD_184286 | JGI IMG/M metagenome (GOLD analysis project Ga0209051, IMG submission 184286) | Arabidopsis root microbial communities from North Carolina, USA - plate scrape MF_Cvi_mMS_r2 (SPAdes) (version 2) | ecosystem: Host-associated > Plants > Roots > Endosphere | place...
AGCGCAAGGCCCGAAGGTCCCCTGCTTTCTCCCGTAGGACGTATGCGGTATTAGCGTTCCTTTCGAAACGTTGTCCCCCACTACCAGGCAGATTCCTAGGCATTACTCACCCGTCCGCCGCTGAATCAGAGAGCAAGCTCTCTTCATCCGCTCGACTTGCATGTGTTAGGCCTGCCGCCAGCGTTCAATCTGAGCCATGATCAAACTCTTCAGTTCAAACATCTTTGGGTTTTGAGAAAACCCTAAACTTGGCTCAGCAATCGTTGGTTACATCTTTGATTTCTCGCGGAGTAACTTGTGATGCTGATAATCTGTTGACTAGCAGTCTGACTCCACAAGCACCCACACGAATTGCTTGATTCAGTTGTTAAAGAGCGGTTGGTTAAGAGCTTTCGTCTCAACCGAGGCGCGCATTCTACAGCGCCCGGCGTATCTGTCAAGCGGTTATTTTCAGAAGTTTTCAAAGTTTCCTTTTCAACTTCAACCACTTGCGCTTCCGATCTCTCGTTAGCGGGAGGCGAATTCTACAGCGTTACTCGCTGCTGTCAACACCTCTTTTTCACCGCTTTCGACCGAGAAGATCGAACCGCTGAAAAGGCCAAACCCACACTGCCTTATCAGCCACTTCCTGGCTTCGATGAACTGAAGCCCGACCCCTTCGAAACCTACTTAACTCATTGAATCTTAAGGAGTTTTCCGTTTCGACTGCGCCGGAAGTGGGGCGAATTATAGACGTCCAGAATTTGCCGTCAACCTCTAATTTGATTTTTCTATCTGTAATCCGAGAAGGCACTTAAATCTACCCAGGTATATAGACGGAATCACTTCATATGCGCAATATACTGCTCAACAAAGCCTCCCGCCTTTATTCCTGGACGACACCCCGTAATGACACCCCCTCCACATCGTAGCCTGGCCTCCACCCTCTATCCGGTTGCCCTGCTATTAATAGCCATGGCCTCTATTCAATCGGGAGCCTCCCTCGCCAAAAGCATGTTCCCGGTGGTAGGCGCACAAGGCACTACGACACTGCGGCTCATTTTTGCCAGTCTCATCATGCTGTTATTGCTACGCCCCTGGCGTGCCAAGCTCACCGCCCAATCCCTGCGTACCGTGATCGTCTATGGGATGGCATTGGGCGGCATGAATTTTCTCTTCTATATGTCGGTTCGCACCGTTCCACTGGGCATTGCAGTGGCACTGGAATTCACCGGCCCACTGGCAGTTGCCATTTACGCCTCGCGCCGGGCAATCGACTTCCTCTGGATTGCCCTGGCAGTGGCTGGCTTACTGCTGCTCATACCGACCGGGGCGACCACTGCCGGTATTGACCTGCTTGGGGCCGGCTACGCACTGGGCGCAGGTTTCTGCTGGGCGCTGTACATTCTGTTCGGCCAGAAGGCCGGCGCGGACAATGGTGTGCAGACCGCCGCATTGGGCGTGATGATCGCCGCTCTGTTCGTCGCACCTATCGGCATTGTGCATGCGGGCGCCGCACTGCTCACACCGAGCCTGATTCCAATCGCCATCGGTGTCGCCATCCTGTCCACCGCCCTACCCTATACCCTGGAAATGATCGCCCTGACCCGAATGCCAGCCCGCACTTTCGGCACTCTGATGAGCATCGAACCGGCAATCGCGGCCTTGTCAGGGCTTGTCTTTCTCCAGGAATACTTGTCCCTGGCCCAGTGGACAGCCATTACCTGCATCATCCTGGCATCGGTCGGCGCAACGCTGACCATGGCCAACACCGCGAAACCTGTCGTCGCGGCAGATTGAAGCAGGATTTCAGGAAGGTCTGGTATTTGCCGTGCATTTAGGCCATGTTTAGGCCAGTAACCTAATGCCAGACATGGATTTTTTCATACAGGAAGTCATGAACGCGTCAAGCAAGAGCGAACATGATCGTACGTGGACACAAGATCCACGAAGATCATAAGGACGGGAATGAAACGAATTTTGATACTGATCGCCGTACTTGCAGTAGCGGGCTGTGCGGCAACGTCGAAAACTGAAGTCAAGCGCGGCAAGAAGAGTCTGCACATCAACTGCTCCGGCTTGTCCTCATCCTGGGAGCAGTGCGCCGCCAGCGCCGCCAACTCATGCGCTCCCAAGGGTTACAAAGTCATTGCCAAATCCGGCGACGCCGTCGAGGAGCCCGGGGATTATCCTTTCGGGCTCAACCCCGCTGGCTATACCAGCCGCAGCATGATCGTCATTTGTAAGTAGGCCACATCAGTCGAGCCCTTGTTCGGCCATTCGGCGACGGATTTCCTCATGGCTGGACTTGAGGACATCACGCTGGACCTGCGGCGTGACCAGCATCCGCGCAACAACCAACGCTCCCACACATTGAGACAGGATGGCCCAAGCCAGGCTGTCGCTCCCCAATATCCGCGCCCAGCTTTCGTGCAAACGACAAATCCATGTTTGCGCCGCCTCCCTCACCTGGACATCCGATCGTGCAATCTCAGCACCCAGCACCGGCAATGCACACCCGGCTTCGGGCTGCTCAACGTGGCTCATGCTCAAGTACTGCTTGAGACAGCGCTCCAGCTTCGTCGAGTCCATGGCACCGTCTCCGCTCAGGCGATCCAGGCTTTGGGCCAACTCCCGCTCAACGATGGCCTTGAAAAGCCCATCCTTGGATGAAAAATGGCTATAGAACGCACCGCCGCTCAACCCGATCGCTTTCATCAGGCCGTCGACACCGACCGTGGAAAAACCCGATTTCTTGGCGGAAATGGCACTGCTGGCGAGTAGTTTCTCGCGGGTTTCCATTTTGTGATTGGCTGAATATCGCATGGTCCTGCCCCTGAATTACTCACCTTGACGCTTGCCGGATCTTAGCATAACGTCCGTTTAGTTAACGATCGTTTACCAATGAGGCAGACCATGAATAACAAGAAGGTCGTACTGGTTGTTGGCGCGGGCGATTCCACCGGCGGAGCGATTGCCAAGCGTTTTGCGCAGGAAGGTTTTGTTGCCTGTGTTACCCGTCGCAGCGCCGACAAACTCCAGCCACTGGTGGATGGAATCCGCGCTCAAGGTGGGGAAGCCCACGGGTTTGCCTGTGATGCGCGCAAAGAAGACGACGTGATTGCGCTCATCGAGCAAATCGAGGATCAGATCGGTCCGATCGAAGCCTTCGTGTTCAACATCGGCGCCAACGTTCCGTGCAGCATTCTCGAAGAAACCGCGCGCAAGTATTTCAAGATTTGGGAGATGGCCTGTTTCTCAGGCTTCCTCAATGCGCGGGAAGTGGCCAAGCGCATGGTCACCCGCCAGCGCGGGACAATCCTGTTTACCGGGGCAACGGCGGGATTGCGTGGCGCGTCGGGGTTCGCCGCATTCGCAGGCGCCAAGCACGGCATCCGGGCATTGGCCCAGAGCATGGCCCGTGAACTGGGGCCGCTGAATATTCATGTGGCTCACGTAGTGGTGGACGGTGCCATCGACACCGACTTCATCCGCGATAACTTCCCGGAAAAATATGCCACCAAGGATCAGGACGGCATCCTGAACCCTGAACACATCGCCGACAATTATTGGTACCTGCACAGCCAACCCCGCGACGCCTGGACCTTCGAATTGGATCTGCGCCCTTGGAGCGAACGCTGGTAAACCCGCCCCTTTAAAACAACAAGAGAGCAGATACCATGAGCAAATCGGTGGAGTTTTACTTCGATCTCGGCAGCCCGACCACGTACCTGGCCTACACCCAGTTGCCGACGCTGTGCGCACAGACCAACAGCCAGTTGATCTATCGTCCGATGTTACTGGGCGGCGTCTTCAAGGCGACCGGCAATGCCTCGCCGGCAACAGTGCCGGCCAAGAACCCTTATCTGTTCAAGGATCTGAATCGCTTCGCCAAGCGCTACGGCGTCGCCTTCCAGTTCAATCCACATTTCCCGATCAATACGTTGCTGCTGATGCGCGCGGTGACCGGCATGCAACTGCGCCATCCCGAACGCTTCGAGGCTTTCGTCGATTGCCTGTTCCGCGCCTTTTGGGTGGACGGCCGCAACCTCAATGACCCGGCGACTGTCGCAGCGGTCCTGAACGAAGGCGGTTTCGACGCCGACCATGTGCTGGCCCTGACGAACGACGAGCAGGTCAAGCAAACACTCAAGAGCGCCACCGAAGCAGCCATCGGACGAGGCGTGTTCGGCGCCCCGAGCATGTTTGTCGGCGACGAGCTGTTCTTCGGCCAGGATCGGCTGGACTTCGTCCGTGAAGCCCTCGCCTGATCCTCTACCTCAAATCGCCATCGTCCGGGTGTTGAGCCACTGCAGTGCGTCGCCGTCCAGCAACGGGCTCAATCGACGCTGAACTTCGGCGTGGTAGGCGTTGAACCAGTCTTTTTCGTCCTGGGTCAGCAGCGAAGGTTCCAGGCAGCGGGTGTCGATCGGGCACAGGGTCAGGGTTTCGAACTCAAGGAATTCGCCGAACTCACTGCTCCCGGCTTCACGGTTCAACACCAGGTTCTCGATACGCACACCCCAGCGACCGGGACGATAAGTGCCCGGTTCGATGGAGGTGATCATGCCTGCCTGCATCGCCGTTTGCGGCGCGGCAGCGGCTTGATAGGCAATCACCTGCGGGCCTTCGTGAACATTGAGGAAATAGCCGACGCCATGGCCAGTGCCGTGGCCGTAATCCACTTGCTCCGCCCAGATCGGCGCCCGGGCGATGGCATCCAGCAAGGGCGAAAGAATGCCCCGCGGAAATTTGGCCCGGGACAGGGCAATCACACCCTTGAGCACGCGGGTGCAGTCACGTTTCTGCTCGGCAGTGGGTGTTCCGACCGGCACCATGCGGGTGATGTCTGTGGTGCCCCCCAGGTACTGGCCCCCGGAATCGATCAGCAACAGGCCATCACCTTCGATGACCGCATGGGCTTCTTCCGTGGCATGGTAATGAGGCATCGCGCCGTTGGCGTTAAAGGCCGCGATGGTATTGAAGCTCAGGGAGACGAAGTCCGGCCGGCGCATGCGAGCGGCGGTCAGGTGCTCATCGATGGTCAGTTCGGTGATGCGTTCGTGTCCCCAGGCGCTCTCCAGCCAGGAGAAGAACTCACAGAGCGCCGCGCCGTCCTGTTCCATGGCCCGGCGGATGTGCTCGGCGTCGGCCAAACTTTTGCGCGACTTGGCCAGCGTCGTTGGATTGAGGCCCTCGACCAGCTTCACGCCGCTGCCCAGGTTATCCAGCAAGCCGACCGTCACCCGCGCCGGGTCGATCTGCAGGCTCGCGCCGTCCGGCACTTCGCGCAACGCGGCGGCGGCCTCACTGTAATCGCGCAGGGTCACGCCGTCCTGCTCCAGAACGGCACGCAGCGGTGCGTCAACCTTGTCCAGGGCCACGAACAACGTGGCTTGTTGCTGGCTGATCAAGGCAAAGGAAACGAACACGGGGTTGAACGACACATCCGCACCGCGCAGGTTGAACAACCAGGCGATGTCATCCAGCGTGGCGATGAAATGCCAGTCGGCACCGCGCTCCTGGAGGGATTCGCGCAACTTGGCGAGTTTTTCGACGCGGCTGACGGTCGCCTGGGGTGGCAAATGGGCGTAGACCGGCTGGTCCGGCAAGCTTGGGCGGTCGGTCCAGACGTCCTTGAGCAGGTCGATGTCGGTGCGTAACCGCGCGCCGCGTTCGGCGAGCTTGCCGCCCAGGGTGCGGGCCGATGCCACCGCCATGACCGCACCGTCGACCGCAACCACCCCGCCTTCAGGCGTTTGTTCGGCCAGCCAGTCCAAGGGGCCGGGCTGGCCTGGAATCAGCTTGACCAGCTCGATACCACTGCCCTCCAGCTCCTTGGTGGCCTGCTCCCAATAACGGCTGTCGGCCCAGACGCCAGCGAAACTGCCGGTCACGATCAAGGTACCCACCGAACCCTGGAACCCCGACAACCATTGCCGCCCCTGCCAATAACCCGGCAGGTATTCAGACAGGTGCGGGTCGGCCGATGGCACCAGCAACGCGTGAATACCCTCTCGGCTCATCAGTTGGCGGATTCGGGCCAGGCGCTGGGGAACCAGTCCATGGGGCAAAGGCTCGGTGCTCATTGTTTCTCCTGCTCGTTGATATTGTTGTTCGATGCCGAATTCGGCTTATGGGGTCGTGGCCCAGAACGCCGGCGCAGTCGCGCACGCCGCCTTGATCAGCCGCACGGCCTCGTCGATATCCTGCTCGGTGGTAAAGCGCCCCAGGCTCAAGCGAATGGTACGCCCGGCCGCACGGGCATCGTGCCCCAGCGCCAGCAGCACGTGGGACGGAGTGTTCTGCGCCGAATTGCAGGCCGAGGTCGCGGAAAACGCAATCGACGCGCCCAATGTCGCCGGATTGAACTCACCTTCGTTGAACGTCAGGCTCAGCGTGTGAGGAATCCGGCGGCTCGCACTGCCGTTCATCCGCACACCGGGCAACGCCAGCAGCGGCTCGAGCAAACGATTGCGCAAGCGGGCGATTTTAGCGAGTTCTTCGTCGAATGCCGCGGCGGCCAGTTCGAATGCAGCACCCATGGCTGCAATCTGGTGGGTCGCCAGGGTTCCGGAGCGCAATCCGCCTTCATGTCCACCGCCATGAATCTGCGCCGACAGCCGTGGCCGGGCACGGTCGCCGACGTAGAGCGCACCGATGCCCTTGGGGCCGTAGATTTTATGCGCGGAAAAAGACATCAGGTCCACCGGCCAGCGAGACAGGTCGATCTGCACCTTGCCGGCGCCTTGGGCCGCGTCTACATGGAACAATGCACCGTGTTCGCGAACGATCTCGCCAATGGCGATGACATCGTTGACGGTACCCAACTCATTGTTCACCAGCATCAGCGACACCAGGAACGTGTCTTCGCGCAACGCCTCACGAACCGCTTGCGGACTGATCAGGCCCTCGGCGTCCGGTGCGAGCCAGGTTACGGCGACGCCACTTTCCTCGAGCTGGCGTGCTGTATCGAGAATCGCCTTGTGTTCGATCCGGCTGGTGATGACATGGCCGGCAGAACCTGCGCGCGCCTGGGCCACCCCCTTGAGGGCCAGGTTGTTGGATTCCGTGGCGCCGGAAGTCCAGACGATCTGTTCGGGCTCAGCCCCCACCAATTGCGCCACCTGCCGCCGCGCACGCTCCACCGAGCGCCGGGCCTCCTGGCCGAAGGCATGGGAACTGGACGCCGGGTTGCCAAAGTTGCCGTCAAAGCCCAGGCACTCGACCATGACCCGGATGACCCGCTCATCCACCGGCGTGGTGGCGGCGTAGTCGAAATACAAAGGACGTTTATTCATAGGAAACTCGCAGAGCCTGCTCCGGGATCAGGCGCCCTCGTTGGGTTCGAGACTAGCAATACCTGATCAAAGACCTTAAAGAAGTCGGACTTCGTTTAAAAGTGCGTAGGAACGCTCCTGAACAGCGAGCTTAGCAGGCATCGCGTCGAAGCTCAGCCCTCAACTGATGCTTTCGAGCAACAACGGATACAGCGAGGCGACCAACAACAGCGCCATGCCCCAATTGAACAGGCGCAGCCAGCGGCGATCACGCAACAGGTTGCGCAATAGGCTGCCACACACCACCCACAGGCTCACGCTGGGTAGGTTGATCAGGGCAAACACCGCTGCAATCACCAACACATTGAAGAAGTACCCCTGGAGTGGCGTGTAGGTACTGATGGCACCAATGGCCATGATCCAGGCCTTGGGGTTGACCCACTGGAACGCCGCCGCGCCCCAATAGCTGATCGGCGTATTGTCCCCCGGCTGACTTTCCGAAACCGGGCCGGAATGGGCTATTTTCCACGCCAGGTACAACAGGTAAGCCGCACCGATGTAGCGCAGCGCGGTATAGAGCAGTGGATAAGTCTGGAACACCGCGCCCAGGCCGAGGCCCACCGCCAGCACCAGGGAAAAGAACCCGCAGGTGATACCGAGCATATGCGGAATGGTGCGGTTGAAACCGAAATTGACACCCGAAGCCAACAACATGGTGTTGTTAGGGCCTGGCGTGATCGAGGTCACCAGGGCAAACAGGGCGAAGCCCAGCAACAGGTCAAGCGAAAGGGTCATGTCAGGACAATCCATCGGGCGGTGAGTCAGGTGATGACCCTACCCCACGTCCTGACCCAAACCCACGGACAGTTGGGCAAAACTTTGAGCGGTACAGTCCCTCAGCTCGACCGGCCAGGCTGTTGCACGACCTGCTCGGCACTCATCTGGCCCTGATCGTCGAACCCCACGTTTTTCTGCGACGAGCCAAGCAGCTCGGCTTTTTTCGCGTGGTATTCCTCGAACGAAAGGCCGCGGCGATTCAAGGCTTCAAGGGCCAGCTCGCGAGTCTCATCGGCGGTGTAGGGGCGCAGCTCCGGGGAAGAGCTGGCGCAGCCGCCCAAGAGGGTGGCGGTCAAGAGCAACAAAACGGCAAAGGTACGGTTCATGGCGAGTGTCCGGTGTTCTGGAGTTGGGCGATGAACAAAGGCTACCCGCCGGCCCCGCGCGGCAGAAATCAACCCTCTCGATAGTGGGTATTGCCTGCCTGGATCAGCCGTTGCGCTTAATCGACCAACTGGCAATGCAGCGCGTTGTCCAGGCTGCGCTCGATGTTGCGCAACACCTGGAACGACCCGAATGTCACGGCTTTGGCTCGGTGAGCCTGGATCAGCCGCCAGAAATCCTGCTCGCCACTTTCGAAACTTCGAAGCGCCGCCTCGCCGGCCTCGCGGGTTTGCCACTGCAAATAATTGAGCACGCGCCGACCGTCGTCGCTGGCCTGGATACTGGCACTCAGGAACCCTTGGTGGTCCCGGGCCAGGCGCTCGGTCTGCTCCGACAAGGCGGCTACCAACGCCTGCTGCCATTGAGGTTCGATGTCGAATTCCATCAGCTGGGTAAAACTGCGATTGTTCCTTGGCGATTGCATGAAAGGTCCCCTATGCAGGTAAGCCGGATCTTGCGATCCGAAAGCCTGCAGGGTAAAACCTCTAGTTAACTTGAGGTCAAGCAGTGAATTGAAACGATGGCGCAGATCGATATCCACAAGGAACTCACCGTCGGCCAAGTGGCCGCCCGCAGCGGTGTGGCGGTCACCGCCCTGCACTTCTATGAAGCCAAGGGACTGATCAAAAGCACGCGTAACCCGGGCAACCAACGTCGTTACCCACGGGCGGTATTGCGCCGCGTGGCGCTGATCAAGGTCGCCCAGCGCCTGGGCATCCCCTTGGCGGAAATCGGCGAGGCATTGAAGAACCTTCCGGACAACCGCGCCCCAACCGCCGCCGACTGGCAGACCTTGTCGGCGCAATGGAGCCAGGACCTGGACGAGCGCATCAACCAATTGGTGGCACTGCGCGATCGACTCAACGGTTGCATCGGCTGCGGATGCTTGTCGATGGAGGCCTGCCCACTACGCAATCAGGGCGACGCGCTGGGCAAACAAGGGCCGGGGGCGCACCTACTGGAACAGCCGTGAAGCGTTCGTCGGGGCATGAGCCCGTCCACGGCTGCTGACCTATAGTGGATGGGCGCAAATCGACGAAGACTCTCTTCGCCTCCCATAACAACAAGGAGAAACGTCATGGGCGTCAAAGCCATTCCCGAAGGTTTCCATAACATCACGCCCTACCTGGGCATTCAAAAAGCCGCCGAAGCCATCGACTTCTACAAAAAAGCCTTCAATGCCACCGAGGTCATGCGCCTGGCCATGCCCGACGGAGGCATCGGCCACGCCGAACTGCGGATCAACGGTTTTCCGATCATGCTCGGCACGCCTTGCGACCAAGGCCCGCTGAGCAACCCGGACCAATCGCCATCGGTCGGCCTGCATTTATATGTCGAGGACGTGGACAGCGCATTCGCCCAGGCCATTGCCGCCGGTAGCACGGTGATTTCCGAGGTCAAGGACCAATTCTACGGAGATCGCACCGGCACCTTGAAAGATCCCTATGGGCACCTGTGGTTCCTGGCAACGCATAAGGAGGATCTGAGCCAGGAGCAGATCGAGCAACGGGCCAGGGAAATGTTCCAACAGCAAGGCTGACTTGTCCTGAGGCAACCTGCCCTTGTGGCCAGGGAGCTTGTCCCTGGCCACAAAATACTTTGATGCTAAACGCGAAACATTTTCTTTCATCTTTCCCTTCAGGATTTCACTTGCTGGTTCGTCTTAATTAGATGCAACCGGCCGCGTCGGCAAAAGCCACGGCCGGTTTTTCAGGGTTCAAGGGGTTGCGAAGCCCGTAATCCAGAGCCTTTCATCGAATCAAGACGTTCAATCATGTCGAAGAAGTCCCGCTCCAAACTCTGGTTCCTGGTGCACAGCTGGCTGGCATTGCCCATCTGGTTTTTCGTGCTCATCGTCTGCGTAACCGGCACCCTGGCGGTGGTCAGCCAGGAGATCGTCTGGTTGGCCAACCCCGACATGCGGGCCAGCAAGCCCTCGGACGAAGCCCCGCTGCTCAGCTATGACCAGGTGATCGCCGCGATCAAGCAGGCCCAGCCGCAAACCCAGGTGCAAAGCATCATCCGCCCGGACGAGTCGCATTTTGCCCTGGAAGTCGGCGTGACCTACCCCGACGGACGCCCCGACACGGTCTACGTCAACCCGTACAGCGGCGTCATCCAGGGCTCGGCGCCGACATTCAACTTCCAGGCCTTCACCCGCGCCCTGCATGGCTGGTGGCTGGTGCCGTTCACCAACGGCTACAGTTGGGGCTGGTACCTGGTGTCGTTCCTGGGCCTGCCCTTGCTCGCGTCCCTGGTGACCGGGCTGGTGGTCTACAAGCGTTTCTGGAAAGGCTTCCTCCGTCCGACCTTGCGGATCCGTCATGGTGCACGGATTTTCTGGGGGGATTTCCACCGGCTCAGCGGTATCTGGTCAATCTGGTTCATCGCGGTCATCTCTGTCACCGGCACCTGGTTCCTGATCCAGGCCTTGCTGGGCGACAACCAGATCTCCATCTCCAGCGAACCGGTCATCCCGGTGGTGGCCCGTGAAAACGTGCCGTTGTCCGTCGATGGCCAGGCGCCGCCGCAGTTGAACCTGGACCGGGCCATCGAAATCGCCCAGCAACGCATCCCGGGACTGGAAGCGAGTTTCATCAGCCTGCCGGGCAATGCCTACAGCCATCTGGAAATCGGCGGCCGCGGTTGGTATCCATTGATGTTCCAGACCGCCACCATCAACCCCTACAACGGCGACGTGGCCGCCTCACGGTTGCTGTCGGACCGCACGACCCTGGAGTTTGTCACCGAATCCATGCGGCCCTTGCACACCGGGGACTTCGGCGGCCTCTGGATCAAGCTCATCTGGTTTTTCTTCGGTTTGCTCCTGAGCATGATGGTCCTCAGCGGGCTGCTGATCTGGACCAAACGCACGGCCCTGGCCACCGCCAATGCCTTCAAGCGTAGCCAGAAACCCAACCGGGGCGCCCGAATCGCCCAGGCACTGCAACCGTCCGTCCACCGCGAATCGTCGGAGGGCAGCCTGTGAACCCGTCCAATACCGTTTCATCGCCGTCGCGCCTGAGCCTGTTCTGGCATAAATGGCGCTTCCACCTCAACGTGTTGTTGCTGCTGATCCCCCTGGGGTTCATGCCCAAATACCTCTCCGAAGCGGCACTGTTCCGCGGTGATGCCGGGCTTGGCGAGCGGGACGTCGGCGAAGTCCAGGTCGGTCCCTGGAGCCTGCGCCTGGCGGAGTTTCGCAACGAAGCCCCACGCGTCCAAGGGCCTGCCGGGCCGATGAAGCACTTCAACGCCGCCCTGTGCCAAAGCTGTATCGGCCAGGTCAAGGCCACTTACCTGCGCATTGGCAAGCCCCGGAGCCTGCGGGCCGCCGGGGTGATTTTCTTCGGTTCGCCCTACCGCATGGGCGCCTTGTTGCCGGTCCCGCCAAAGACCCAGCCCGATGCCGAACTGTGGATAACCCTCGAGGGTTGGGACGGTTCGATGCATCAGGCCTCCATTCCCCTGAACCAGGCCTCCCCGGCCACCGTCGCCTGGCTGAAGCACCAAGGAGCCAAACCATGACCCTCCGCGCCTTATCCAAGGGCCTGGCGCTGCTGTTCTGCGCAGGCGCAAGCACCAGCGTCCTGGCCCACAACCCGATGTGCGAATGCAAGGCCATCGACGCCGAGCAGATCCAATGCACCGGTGGCTTTTCCGACGGCAGCGGCGCGCCCGGAGTGACGCTGGACGTGATCGGTTACGACGAGACCATCCTCGTCCCGGGCAAGCTCGGGGCCGACTCGAAGCTGACCTTCAAGAAACCCAACGCTGAATTCTACGTGCTCTTCGACGCCGGCCCCGGCCACGTGGTGGAAATCGACCAAGCCGACATCGAGGCCCCATGAACAACGCCACGACTCAAGTCATCCGCCCCGCCGGCGCGGGGCATGAAACCCTGTACGTGTTGCTGTTGTGCCTGGTCATCGTGCTGGTGGCCGGGGCCGTGGTGGCCTGGCATGGCAAAGCCGAAGACACCCCTCACCTGGCCTCGAACCAGCTCGACGCCCGCCGCGACCTCAGCGCCGCCGAACAAGGTATCTATGCCGACCTGCGGGTGACCCTGGATGAAATCCGCTTGTTGCGCGAAGACCAACACACCCTGCCCGCCCCCCAGGCCCTCGCTGAAGAAGGCTTCGCACCGTTCGCCCAGGACGCCAGTTCCGTCAGCCGCGGTGGCCACGCCTGGCAACAGCTGGAAGACCGGGCCTACATCGGCGCCAGCGCCAATCCGTCCGTGGCTGGTTCGTTTCTGATGCGCATCGGCGACACGTCCGACGCCGCCCCGGACATCTGGCTCAACCGCGGCACCGGCCTCGCGACGCCCACCGCGCTGGACGATGCGGCGTTGTCCGCCGCCGGCTGGCAACAGATCGTCGCGCAATTCGATGCCGGCGTAACCCGCCAGCACCGGCACTGACCCCACGCCCTCATTCGAGAGAAGACCGTTTGCCCATGCCTATTGCATCCCAACGCCGACCCTTGCTGCGCTTGCTGTTGATCGGCTTGCTGGCCTGCCTGTTCACCTCGCCGGTGAGCGCCGAAACAGCCAAGCGCCTGCGCATTGGCATCACCTTGCACCCGTATTACAGCTACGTGGCCAACATCGTCGGCGACAAGGCCGAAGTCGTGCCGCTGATCCCGGCCGGTTTCAACCCCCACGCCTATGAACCACGGGCCGAAGACATCAAGCGCATCAGCGGCCTCGATGTGATCGTGCTCAACGGCGTGGGTCACGACGATTTCGCCGACCGCATGATCGCCGCCAGCGAAACCCCGGACGTGAAGGTGATCGAGGCCAACGAAAACGTGCCCCTGCTCGCCGCCACCGGCACGGCGGCCCGAGGCGCGGGCAAGGTCGTGAACCCGCACACCTTCCTGTCCATCAGCGCCTCCATCGCCCAGGTCAATAACATCGCCCGGGAGTTGGGCAAGCTCGACCCGGACAACGCCAAGGCCTACACCCAGAACGCCCGCGCCTATGGCAAGCGCCTGCGGCAGATGCGCGCCGCCGCCCTGGCGAAGCTGACCCAGGCCCCCAATGCCCAATTGCGGGTCGCCACGGTGCACGCCGCCTACGACTACCTGCTGCGCGAATTCGGCCTGGAAGTGACCGCCGTGGTCGAACCGGCCCACGGCATCGAGCCGAGCCCCAGCCAGTTGAAGAAAACCATCGACCAACTGCGCGAGCTGGACGTGAAGGTGATCTTCTCGGAGATGGATTTTCCCTCCACCTACGTCGACACCATCCAACGTGAATCGGGCGTGAAGCTGTACCCGCTCTCGCACATTTCCTACGGCGACTACAGCGCGGAGAAGTACGAGAAGGAAATGGCCGGCAACCTCGACACCGTGGTCCGGGCGATCCAGGAGTCCGGCGCATGACCGTCCAGGAACCCCTCCCCCTGCGGCGCGTCGGCCCCTTGATCGAGTTCGCCGAGGTCAGCCTGAACCTGGGCCGCACCACCATTCTCGACAGCGTGGCATTTCAAGTGGAACCCGGCAGCGTCCATGCCCTGGTCGGCCCCAATGGCGGCGGCAAGAGTTCGCTGATCAAGACCTTGCTGGGGCAGATGCCGCACCAGGGACGCTTGAGCCTGCAATGGCCGGGCGAACCTGGAGTGATCGGCTACGTGCCCCAGGCGCTGGAGTTCGACCGCGGCCTGCCCATGACCGTGGACGATTTCATGGCGGCGATGTGTCAGCGACGACCGGCCTTCCTCGGCCTGAGCAAGCATTACGCCGACGCCATCGGCCAGGCTTTGGAACGGGTGGGCATGCAGGATAAACGCAAGCGGCGCATGGGCGCGCTGTCCGGCGGCGAGCGCCAGCGCGTGTTGCTGGCCCAGGGATTGATTCCTGCCCCGCAGTTGCTGGTGCTGGATGAACCGATGTCGGCCCTGGACGAGGCTGGCATCCAAGTGTTCGAACGCTTGCTGCAGGACTGGCGTCAAGCAGGGATCACCGTGCTGTGGATCGAACACGACCTGGAAGCCGTCGGGCGCCTGGCCGACCGTGTCACTGGCTTGAATCGTCGGGTGCTGTTCGACGGCCCGCCACGCCAGACCCTGACCCCGGAGCGCTTGCTGACGCTGTTTTCCACCCATCCACGCACGAACGGGAGCGCCGCCTGATGAGTTACGAAGCCTTTCGTTTGATGGTCCAGGGCTGGGCTTCGGCCGGTTACCTGCCCGAAGCACTGGCCTACGGGTTCGTGGTCAATGCGTTGCTGGCCGGGCTGTTGATCGGCCCGGTGCTGGGCGGCCTCGGCACGCTGGTGGTGGTCAAGCGCTTCGCGTTTTTCTCCGAGGCGGTGGGCCATGCGGCGCTGACCGGCGTGGCGGTCGGCATCTTGCTCGGTGAACCCTACACCGGGCCTTATGGCAGCCTGTTCGGCTACTGCCTGCTGTTCGGCATCCTCCTCAATTACCTGCGCAACCGCACTGGCCTGGCGCCGGACACACTGATCGGCGTCTTCCTCTCGGTGTCCCTGGCCCTGGGCGCGAGCCTGCTGCTGATCCTGGCGGGCAAGATCAACGTGCACATCCTGGAGAACGTACTGTTTGGTTCGGTACTGACGGTCAATGGCAATGACCTGCTGGTGCTGGCGGTGGTCGGCTCATTGGTGATGGCCCTTGCCTTGCCGCTCTATAACCGCATCATGCTCGCCAGCTTCAACCCGCAATTGGCGGCGGTGCGCGGGGTGGCGGTCAAGACCCTGGACTACCTGTTCGTGGTCCTGGTGACGCTGATCACCGTGGCGGCGGTGAAAGTCATCGGCGCCATCCTGGTGGGCGCGTTGCTGGTGATTCCGGCAGCCGCGGCGCGCCTGCTCAGCCAATCGCTGAAAGGCTTTTTCTGGTGTTCAGTGCTGATCGCCACCGTCAGCACCTTGTGCGGGATTCTCGCGCCAATTGTGTTCGACCTGCCGATCCCGTCCGGTGCCGCGATCATCCTGGTGGCCGGCATCGCCTTCGCCCTGTCCGCCGTCGCCCGTGGCGTCGTCCCCAGCCTCAAAGGGAATCTTGGATAAATGGTTTTTTCATTGCGACAACTGACCCTGGCCGTAGCGCTGTGCAGCGTGGCCGTCACCTCGTCATTTGCCGGCGAAAAAGTGCGTCTGCTGGCATCGCTGCCAGTCACCTACGGATTGAGTGAAGCCTTGCTCAAGGGCACCGACGTCAGCCTGGAGCGAGCCGCACCCGCCAACCTGCCCGGCACCCGCCAGAGCGCCTATTTCAGCGGTCGTGGTGCACCGGCCCTGAGCAAACTGGCCGGCGAGGCCGACGGGGTGATCGGCCTGCGCTCGCTATGGCCGGACGATCCGCTGTACCCCATGGCCCGCCGCAGCAATATTCGCATCGTCGAAGTCGACGCCGCCCGCCCGGTGGACGGCGCCCTGCCCGGGATTGCCGTGCAACCAGGCATGGCCGACGGCCTGGCGAGCCAGCCGTGGATGGCCAGCCATAACCTGGGACGCATGGCCGACGTGATCGCCGCCGACCTAGTGCGCCTGGCTCCAGCGGCCAAACCGAAAATCGATGCCAACCTGGCGGCCCTCAAGCAACGCCTGCTCAAACTCAGCGCCGACAGCGAAAAGCGGCTTGCCAGTGCCGACAACTTGAGCGTGGTCAGCCTGAGCGAACATTTCGGCTACCTGATCAGTGGACTCAATCTCGACGGGATCAGCACCGACGCCCGGCCCGACGCCGACTGGACAGCCGAAGCCCTCAAGCAATTGACCGCCATGTTGAAAGACAACGACGTGGCGCTGGTGCTGCATCATCGCCAGCCTTCGGATGCCGTGAAGGCAGCCATTACCGAGAGTGGCAGCCGCTTGCTGGTGCTGAGCACCGACGCCGCTGACCCCGTGGCAGAGCTGGAAAATAATGTGGGATTGGTTGTCGCGGCACTGACAGGGGGCTGACTGCTGGAGTGCGATCCACTGTGGGAGCGGGCTTGCTCGCGAAAGCGGTGTGTCAGGCGACATCAATGCTGACTGTGCCGGCCTCATCGCGAGCAGGCTCGCTCCCACAAGGGATTTGCGGTGGACCCAGAACTCAAACCCATCTCAGATTAATTTGTGAAGCCGAGCTTGCTCGCGATTGTGGTGGATCAGCTTGCATCAATGTTGAATGTTTGACCGCTTTCGCGAGCAAGCCCGCTCCCACAGGTTTTTATGTCAGTTCAGGACATCCCCTGGCACCCGCACAAACCCTTCCATCAACACCCGTGCGCTGCGGCTCATGATGGCTTTGTTCACGGTCCATTCGCCATTTACCTGGCTGGCCTCGGCACCGACGCGCAAGGTGCCGGACGGGTGACCGAAACGTACGGCGTTGCGTTCGATACCGCCAGCCGCCAGGTTCACCAAGGTGCCGGAAATCGCTGCAGCCGTGCCGATGGCGACCGCCGCGGTGCCCATCATGGCGTGGTGCAGTTTGCCCATCGACAGGGCACGTACCAACAAGTCGACATCCCCAGCCGCCACGGCTTTTCCGCTGGATGAAATGTAATCCGCCGGCGGTGCGACAAACGCCACTTTCGGCGTGTGCTGACGCTGGGCGGCTTCGTCCAGGTGTTTGATCAAGCCCATGCGCAAGGCGCCGTGGGCACGGATGGTTTCGAACATCGCCAGCGCCTTCGGATCGACGTTGATCGCGCCCTGCAACTCAGTGCCGGTGTAACCGACGTCCCGGGCATTGATGAAAATAGTCGGGATCCCGGCGTTGATCAGGGTCGCCTTGAAGGTGCCGATGCCAGGCACCTCAAGGTCGTCCACCAGGTTGCCGGTGGGGAACATCGAGCCACCCCCGCCCTCCTCCTCGGCCGCCGGGTCCAGGAATTCCAATTGCACTTCAGCCGCCGGAAAGGTCACGCCGTCGAGTTCGAAGTCACCGGTTTCCTGCACCGCGCCGTCGGTGATCGGCACATGGGCAATGATGGTCTTGCTGATGTTGGCTTGCCAGATCCGCACCACGGCCACGCCGTTTCTCGGGATGCGAGCGGTGTCCACCAAACCACTGCTGATAGCGAACGAACCGACCGCCGCCGAGAGGTTGCCGCAGTTGCCGCTCCAGTCCACGAACGGCTTGTCGATGGACACCTGACCGAACAGGTAATCGACATCGTGATCGGCCCGAGTGCTCTTGGACAGGATCACCGTCTTGCTGGTGCTGGACGTCGCGCCGCCCATGCCATCGATCTGCTTCTCGTACGGGTCGGGGCTGCCGATCACCCGCAGCAACAGGGCATCCCGGGCCGGGCCGGGGACGCGGGCCGCTTCGGGCAGGTCCTGCAAGCTGAAGAACACGCCTTTACTGGTGCCGCCACGCATGTAGGTAGCGGGTATTCTGATTTGCGCTGCGTGAGCCATGATGCTCCTCAAGCGGACACGCAAGGTGTCCGCAGCTGTGATTTAGACGGCAACCGCCGATTCAAGGAAGTCCTGGGCAAAGCGTTGCAGCACGCCACCGGCTTCGTAGATCGACACTTCTTCAGCAGTGTCGAGGCGGCAGGTCACCGGCACCTCGACACGCTCGCCGTTCTTGCGAGTGATGACCAGGGTCAGCGTCGCCCGCGGAGTGCGCTCGCCGATCACGTCATAGACTTCACTGCCGTCGATGCCCAAGGTCTTGCGGTTGGTGCCAGGCTTGAACTCCAGCGGCAACACGCCCATGCCCACCAGGTTGGTGCGATGGATACGCTCAAAGCCTTCGGCGGCAATCGCCTCGACACCCGCCAGGCGCACGCCCTTGGCCGCCCAGTCCCGGGATGAACCCTGGCCATAGTCGGCACCGGCAATGATGATCAGCGGTTGCTTGCGCTCCATGTAGGTCTCGATGGCCTCCCACATGCGCATGACCTTGCCTTCCGGCTCGACCCGGGCCAGGGAGCCCTGCTTGACCTTGCCGTTTTCCTGGACCATTTCGTTGAACAGTTTCGGGTTGGCGAAGGTCGCGCGTTGCGCGGTCAGGTGGTCGCCGCGGTGGGTCGCGTAGGAGTTGAAGTCCTCCTCCGGCAGGCCCATTTTTGCCAGGTATTCGCCGGCGGCGCTGTCCAGCATGATGGCATTGGACGGCGACAGGTGGTCGGTGGTGATGTTGTCCGGCAGCACCGCCAGCGGACGCATACCCTTGAGCGGCCGCGCGCCGGCCAGCGCCCCTTCCCAGTAGGGAGGACGACGGATGTAGGTGCTTTGTGGACGCCAGTCGTACAGCGGCGTGACTTTCGGCCCGGTGTCCTCCTGGATGGCGAACATCGGGATGTACACCTGGCGGAACTGCTCCGGCTTCACCGAGGCCTTGACCACCGCGTCGATTTCTTCGTCGCTCGGCCAGATGTCCTTGAGGCGGATTTCCCGACCGTCCACCACGCCCAGTACATCTTTCTCGATGTCGAAGCGGATGGTCCCGGCGATCGCGTAGGCGACCACCAGTGGCGGCGAGGCAAGGAACGCCTGCTTGGCATACGGATGGATACGTCCGTCGAAGTTGCGGTTGCCCGACAACACGGCGGTGGCGTACAGGTCGCGGTCGATGATTTCCTGTTGGATCACCGGGTCCAGCGCACCGGACATGCCGTTGCAAGTGGTGCAAGCGAACGCCACCACGCCGAAGCCCAGCTTTTCGAGCTCGGACGTCAAGCCCGCTTCATCCAGGTACAGCGCCACGGTTTTCGAACCCGGCGCCAGGGACGACTTGACCCACGGCTTGCGGGCCAGCCCCAGGCGATTGGCGTTGCGCGCCAGCAGGCCGGCAGCGATCACGTTGCGCGGGTTACTGGTGTTGGTGCAACTGGTGATGGCCGCGATGATCACGGCGCCGTCGGGCATTTGCCCGGGCACATCGTCCCACTGGCCGGAGATACCTTTGGCGGCCAGATCCGACACCGCGACGCGGGCGTGAGGGTTGCTCGGGCCTGCCATGTTGCGCACCACCGAGGACAAATCGAAGGTCAAGCCACGCTCGTATTGCGCGCCCTTGAGCGTGTCGGCCCACAGGCCTGTCTGCTTGGCGTAGGTCTCGACCAGTTGCACCTGCTGGTCTTCGCGACCGGTGAGCTTCAGGTAATCGATGGTTTGCTGATCGATGTAGAACATCGCCGCCGTGGCGCCGTATTCCGGGGCCATGTTGGAGATAGTCGCGCGATCGCCCAAGGTCAGGGCACTGGCACCTTCGCCGAAAAATTCCAGCCAGGCACCGACGACTTTTTGCTTGCGCAGGAATTCGGTCAGTGCCAGCACCATGTCCGTGGCGGTGATGCCCGGCTGCAGTTTGCCAGTCAGCTCGACGCCGATGATTTCCGGCAGGCGCATCCACGAAGCGCGACCGAGCATGACGCTTTCGGCTTCCAGGCCGCCGACGCCGATGGCGATCACGCCCAAAGCATCGACGTGGGGCGTGTGGCTGTCGGTGCCCACGCAGGTATCGGGAAATGCCACGCCGTCACGCTGTTGGATCACCGGGGACATTTTTTCCAGGTTGATCTGGTGCATGATCCCGTTGCCCGGCGGAATCACGTCGACGTTCTTGAAGGCTTTCTTGGTCCAGTTGATGAAGTGAAAGCGGTCTTCGTTGCGCCGGTCTTCGATGGCGCGGTTCTTGGCGAAGGCCTGGGGATCGAAACCAGCGCTTTCCACCGCCAGGGAGTGGTCGACGATCAGTTGGGTCGGCACCACCGGGTTGACCTGTGCCGGGTCGCCGCCCTGCAAAGCGATGGCGTCGCGCAGGCCCGCCAGGTCCACCAGCGCGGTCTGGCCGAGGATGTCATGGCACACCACCCGCGCCGGGAACCAGGGGAAGTCCAGGTCGCGCTTGCGCTCGATCAGTTGCAACAGCGATTCACGCAGCGTGGCCGGGTCGCAGCGACGCACCAGGTTTTCCGCCAGCACGCGAGAGGTGTATGGCAGGCTATCGTAGGCGCCGGGCCGAATGGCCTCCACGGCCCCGCGAACGTCGAAATAATCCAGCGAAGTGCCGGGTAGCGGTTTGCGAAATTCTGTGTTCATCGTCAGGACTCGGGTCACGGTGGTTTCAGAAGGGTTGGCGCAGCGACTGAAGTAACCTGTTCTCTTGTGGGAGCGAGCCTGCTCGCGATTGCGGTGTGTCGGTCAACATTTATGCTGCTGACCCGACGCCATCGCGAGCAGGCTCGCTCCCACAGGTTTTTGGGTTTGTCCGGTACCTGCGGCTAGAACCCTCCAGCTCAGCGTCGTTCGATTGGCACGAACTTGCGCTGTTCGACGCCGGTGTATTCGGCGCTCGGTCGGATGATGCGGTTGTTGGCGCGTTGTTCGAATACGTGGGCGGCCCAGCCGGTCAGGCGCGAGCAGACGAAGATCGGCGTGAACAGCTTGGTCGGGATGCCCATGAAGTGGTACGCCGAGGCATGGTAGAAATCGGCGTTGGGGAACAGCTTCTTCTGCTCCCACATGGTCTTGTCGATAGCCTCGGAGACCGGGAACAGCACCGTGTCGCCCACTTCGTCGGCGAGTTTCTTCGACCAACCCTTGATCACCTCGTTGCGCGGGTCGTTGTCCTTATAGATCGCGTGGCCGAAGCCCATGATCTTGTCCTTGCGCGCGAGCATGCCGAGGGTGCCTTCGATGGCTTCCTGCGGCGAGCTGAAACGCTCGATCATTTCCATTGCCGCTTCGTTGGCGCCGCCGTGCAGCGGACCGCGCAGCGAACCGATGGCGGCGGTGATGCAGGAAAACAGGTCCGACAGAGTGGAGGCGCAGACCCGGGCAGTGAAGGTCGAGGCGTTGAACTCGTGCTCGGCGTAGAGGATCAGCGAGACGTTCATCACCTTGACGTGCAACTCGCTCGGCTGCTTGCCATGCAGCAGGTGCAGGAAATGGCCGCCGATGGAAGTTTCGTCGGTCACGCATTCGATGCGCTGGCCTTGGTGGCTGAAGCGATACCAGTAGCACATGATCGCCGGGAACGCGGCCAGCAAGCGATCGGTCTTGTCGTGTTGCTCGGAAAAGTCCTTCTCAGGTTCCAGGTTGCCCAAAAACGAGCAGCCGGTGCGCATCACGTCCATCGGGTGGGCGTCGGCGGGAATGCGCTCCAACACTTCTTTCAGGGCTTGGGGCAAGTCCCGCAGTTGGCTCAATTTGCGCGTATAGGCATCCAGTTGGGCCTGGGTCGGCAGCTCACCGTACAACAGCAGGTAGGCGACTTCTTCAAACTGCGCGTCCGCCGCCAGGTCGCGAACGTCGTAGCCGCGATAGGTCAGGCCCGCGCCCGATTGGCCCACGGTGGACAATGCGGTTTGCCCGGCCACCTGGCCACGGAGCCCGGCGCCACTGAGTACTTTTGCTTCGGCCATTTGCTGTCTCCATTTTCTTGAATTTATTGGGGGAGTCGCGCCTTACTTCTTCGCCGCGAACAACGCATCGAGCTTCTGCTCGAAGGTGTGGTAGTCGATGCGATCATAAAGCTCCATGCGCGTTTGCATGGTGTCGATGACATTCTGTTGCGTGCCGTCGCGGCGGATCGCGGTGTAGACGTTCTCGGCTGCCTTGTTCATGGCGCGGAACGCCGACAGCGGGTACAGCACCAGGGACACATCGGCACCGGCCAGCTGTTCGGTGGTGTACAGCGGAGTCGCGCCGAATTCAGTGATGTTGGCCAGGATCGGCGCTTTCACGCGGCTGGCGAACAGCTTGTACATATCAAGCTCGGTGATGGCTTCGGGGAAAATCATGTCGGCACCGGCCTCGATGCACGCGGCGGCGCGGTCCAGGGCCGACTCCAAGCCTTCCACGGCCAGGGCGTCGGTACGCGCCATGATTACAAAACTGTCATCGGTGCGGGCATCGACGGCGGCCTTGATGCGGTCGACCATCTCCTGCTGCGAGACGATTTCCTTGTTCGGACGATGGCCGCAACGCTTGGCGCCGACCTGGTCTTCGATATGGATGGCCGCCGCGCCGAACTTGATCATCGATTTGACCGTACGGGCCACGTTGAACGCCGAGGAACCGAAACCGGTGTCCACGTCCACCAGCAACGGCAGGTCGCAGACATCGGTGATACGGCGCACATCGGTCAGCACGTCATCCAGGCCGGTGATGCCCAGGTCCGGCACGCCGAGGGAACCGGCCGCCACGCCGCCACCCGACAGGTAGATCGCCTTGAAACCGGCGCGTTTGGCCAGCAGCGCGTGGTTGGCGTTGATTGTGCCCACCACTTGCAGCGGATGCTCATTGGCGACCGCATCGCGGAAACGCTGGCCTGGCGTGCTCTTGCTGGAACTCATGACTCACCTCGTTCAGTGGCGGCGCTGTCCTGGAAATGACGCGCGATATTGCGTTTGGAGGCGCCGATGTGCCGGCGCATCAATAATTCAGCCAGTTCGCCGTCACGGTCGGCGATGGCATCGAGAATCCGATGGTGCTCGGCAAAGGCCTGGCGTGGACGGTTGGGCGTGGTGGAAAACTGGATGCGGTACATACGCACCAGTTGGTACAGCTCACCGCACAGCATTTGCGTCAGGGTGCGGTTGCCGCTGCCCTGGATGATCCGGTAATGAAAGTCGAAATCGCCTTCCTGCTGGTAATAGCCGACACCGGCCTGGAACGCCGCATCGCGCTCGTGGGTCTCCAGGACCCGGCGCAGTTCGTCGATTTCTTCCAACGTCATGCGCTCAGCCGCCAAACGGCAGGCCATGCCTTCGAGGGACTCACGGATTTCATAGAGTTCCAGCAGCTCGGCGTGGCTCAAGGACACCACCCGGGCGCCGACGTGAGGCACGCGCACCAGCAGGCGCTGGCCCTCCAGGCGATGGATCGCCTCGCGCAGCGGACCGCGGCTGATGCCGTAGGTACGCGCCAGCTCGGGCTCGGAGATCTTGCTGCCGGGGGCGATCTCGCCTTTGACGATGGCGGCCTGGATACGCCGGAAGACGTTCTCGGACAGGGTCTCCGAGTCGTCCTGGGCCATCACCGGGGTTTCGAGCTGATCGAGCATATTGTCGACACCTTGAAAATCAATAAGGCAAAAACTATCCAATAGCAGCGTAAACGTCAAAACAAAAATCAACATTGTCGACAATCGTCTAATAAGCGCCCTGGCGATAACCCTTCTGCATGAAGACTCGTAGCGTCCGGCCAGCGGTGGCGTCAGAAAACCACCGTGCTAGAATGCCGCCGCTATTCGCCGCTCTCTTTTATATAGGGAAGGCTATTGAAGGAGCTTGTGCAGTAATGCCAGGGCCTGAACCGATAAACGGAACGCTGCGCACCAGGATCTATGACACTCAAGCCCTTATCTGCCGCTCTTTATTTCATGTGCCTGCCGGGGCTTGCCGCGGCGGGTGAAAAAACCGTGTACGGCCTCAACGAATACGCCGCCCTGCAAGGCATCGACCTGGAGGTCGCCGCCAAGCTCGACACCGGCGCCAAGACCGCCTCCCTCAGCGCCCGTGATATCAAGCGCTTCAAGCGCAATGGCGAATCCTGGGTGCGCTTTTACCTGGCCATCGACGCGGCCCACTCGCACCCCATCGAACGTCCGTTGGCCCGCGTCAGCAAGATCAAGCGTCGCGCCGGCGACTACGACCCGGAAGAAGGCAAGAAGTACACGGCCCGTCCAGTCATCGAACTGGACATCTGCATGGGCTCGGCCCTGCGCAGCATCGAAGTGAACCTGACCGACCGTAGCGCCTTCCAATACCCGTTGCTGATCGGTTCCGAGGCGCTCAAGCGCTTCGATGCGCTGGTCGACCCCAGTCTTAAATACGCTGCCGGCAAACCCGCCTGCGCCAATGCCGCTCAAACCGCAGAGTAATTCCAATGCGCTCCCTTACCCTCCATCTGAAAATGCTGATCGCCATCCTGGTGGTGCTGGGCCTGTCGGTGACGGCCTATCAGATTTTCGTGCTCGGCATCCCGGTCACCGAAGACGCCACCGACGACTTGTGGAACATCGACGCCAAGGTCGAGTTCGTGCCCAACGCCAAGGATCCGGTCAAGATCCAGATGTTCGTGCCGCCCCTGAGCCGCGACTACGTCAGCCTCAACGAGAGTTTCATCTCCAATAACTACGGTGTGGCGGTGAACCGGGTCGACGGTAACCGCAAGGTGACGTGGTCGGCCCGTCGGGCCAAGGGCAACCAGACCCTTTATTACCGTTTGGTGCTGACCAAGCGCTACAGCGCCGAGAAAACCAAGGTCAAGGGCCCGACCTTCCGCGACAGCATCGCCGTCGAAGGCCCGGAAAAACTGGCCGCCGAAGCCCTGCTCGCACCGATCCGCCAACATTCGGCCGACGTCGAGACGTTCATCAGCGAAGCGATCAAGCGGGTCAACAACCTCAACGACGACAACGTCAAGCTGCTGCTGGCCGGCGATCCGTCTTCGGCCAACAAGGCCCGTATCGTCGAATTGGTGCTGTCCATCGCCCACGTGCCGGTGGAAAAGGTCCATACCATTCGCCTGGTGGCCGACCAACCGCAGGCACCGGAACTGTGGCTGCGCAGTTTCAACGGCACCGACTGGCTGTATTTCAACCCGGACTCCGGCGAACAGGGCCTGCCCACCGACCGCCTGTTGTGGTGGACCGGCGATGAAAACCTGATCACCGTCGATGGCGGCAAGAAAGCCACCGTCACCTTCAGCATGAACAACAGCGAAATGAACGCCATTCGCCTGGCCAAGCTGACGGACGAGAACACCGACGCCAACTTTCTCGAATACTCGCTGTACGGTCTGCCGCTGCAAACCCAGCAGACGTTCATGATCATGGTGATGATCCCGATCGGCGTGCTGGTGATTCTGATATTGCGCAACCTGATCGGCCTGCAAACCCTGGGCACCTTTACTCCGGTACTGATCGCCCTGGCCTTCCGCGAAACTCAACTGGGCTTCGGGATCATCCTGTTCACGGTGATCACCACCCTGGGCCTGTCGCTGCGTTCGTACCTGGAGCACCTCAAGCTGCAAATGCTGCCAAGGCTCTCGGTGGTGCTGACGTTCGTGGTGGTGCTGATCGCCGCCATCAGCCTGTTCAGTCATAAGCTGGGCCTGGAGCGCGGCCTGTCGGTGGCGCTGTTCCCTATGGTGATCCTGACCATGACCATCGAGCGCCTGTCCATCACCTGGGAAGAGCGCGGCGCCGGCCACGCGATGAAAGTCGCCATCGGCACCTTGTTCGCCGCGTCCCTGGCGCACCTGATCATGAGCGTGCCGGAGCTGGTGTACTTCGTGTTCACCTTCCCGGCGGTCCTGTTGATCCTGGTGGGCTTCATGCTGGCCATGGGGCGTTATCGCGGCTACCGCCTGACCGAGCTGGTCCGGTTCAAGGCCTTCCTCAAGGCAGACTCCTGATGTTCGGTTTCTGGAAGACCTGGAAGGCCCTGGAAGCCCGGGGCATCATGGGCATCAACCGGCGTAATGCCGACTACGTGCTCAAGTACAACAAGCGCAGCCTGTACCCCATCGTCGATGACAAGATCATCACCAAGGAACGGGCCATCGCCGCCGGCATTCATGTACCGGAGCTGTACGGGGTGATCTCCACCGAAAAGGAAATCGACAAGCTCGACGAGATCATCGGCGGGCGCACCGACTTCGTCATCAAGCCGGCCCAGGGCGCTGGTGGCGACGGCATCATCGTCATCGCCGACCGCTTCGAAGGCCGCTATCGCACAGTGTCCGGCAAGATCATCAGCCATGAGGAAATCGAGCACCATGTCTCCAGCATCCTCACCGGCCTGTATTCCTTGGGCGGGCACCGTGACCGGGCGCTGATCGAGTACCGCGTGACGCCGGACCAGATCTTCAAGAGCATCAGCTACGAAGGCGTGCCGGACATCCGCATCATCGTGCTGATGGGCTATCCGGTGATGGCCATGCTGCGCTTGCCGACCCGTCAATCCGGCGGCAAGGCCAACCTGCACCAGGGCGCCATCGGCGTGGGCGTCGACCTCGCCACCGGCCTGACCCTGCGCGGCACCTGGCTGAACAACATCATCACCAAGCACCCCGACACCACCAACGCGGTGGACGGCGTGCAACTGCCCTACTGGGACGGTTTCATGAAACTGGCCGCCGGTTGCTATGAACTGTGCGGGCTGGGCTACATCGGCGTGGACATGGTGCTGGACCAGGAAAAAGGTCCGTTGATCCTGGAACTGAACGCCCGCCCCGGCCTGAATATCCAGATCGCCAACGACTGCGGCCTGACTCTGCGCACCCATGCGGTGGAAGCGCACCTGGAAGAACTCAAGGCACGGGGTGTCGAGGAAACCGTGGAAGAACGCGTGGCGTTCGCCCAGGCATTGTTTGGGCATATTCCGCCGATTGAGGGTTGAAGTCTCCTGTGGCAAGGGGATAAGTCCCCTTGCCACAGGGTGTTCACACTCCAATACTTTTGATGGCCCCATACTTACCCATCTCCGACATCCCTCTAGGAGCAAATCCTACAGAGGGATTACAATCGCCACCCCGCCTGAACGGCCGACCCGCCCCGCCCATGCCAACCTGCTCCGTACACCCGCTGCCCTACCGCGCCAACCCCGCCGAGTATTTCGCGGCGATCCGTCACGCTCCTGGCAGCGTCATGCTCGACAGCGGCCGGCCGAGTGCCGAGCGCGGACGTTACGACCTGCTCAGTGCCTGGCCGCTGGAGCAACTGGCAGTGTTGCCCGACGAGAGCGGTAGCGATTTCCTGCAACGCCTGCGCATTCAGCTGACGCAACTGGGCGACGCGGTACTACCGACCACGGTGCAATTGCCCTTCGCCGGCGGCCTGATCGGCTACTTGAGCTACGACTTCGGCCGACATCTCGAAGCCCTGCCGTCCCACGCCAAGGACGACCTGCAACTGCCCGATGCGCGTTTCGGTGTGTACGACTGGGCGCTGGTCAGCGATCACCAGGCCGGTACCAGCCAATTGGTCTTCCACCCCCATTGTGGCGAAGGCGAGCGTCAGCGCCTGATCGCGCTGTTCAGCCAGCCGACAACGGCGTGCGCTGACGTCTTCAATCTTCAAGGCCCGATGACGCCCGACCTCAGCGCCGAGGCCTACCGACAGGCATTCGAACGTATCCAGGCGTATATCCAGGCCGGTGACTGCTACCAGGTCAACTTTGCCCAGCGCTTTCGCGCTCCCTGCCAAGGCGATGCCTGGGCCGCCTACCAGGCGCTGCGCACAGCTTGCCCGACGCCGTTTTCCGGTTTCCAGAGCCTGCCCGATGGCGGCGCGGTGCTGAGCCTGTCCCCCGAACGTTTCGTCAAGGTCAGCGAAGGCCAGGTGGAAACCCGGCCGATCAAGGGCACCCGTCCCCGTGGCACAACCCCCGCGGAAGACGCGGCCCACGCCGCCGAGCTGCTGGCCAGCCCCAAGGACCGGGCGGAAAACCTGATGATCGTCGACCTGCTGCGCAACGACCTGGGCCGCACCTGCCGTATCGGCTCGGTGCGGGTGCCGGAGTTATTCAGCCTGGAAAGCTACCCGAACGTGCATCACCTGGTCAGCAGCGTGACCGGCGAACTGGCTGTGGATAAGGACGCCCTGGACCTGATCGCCGGCAGCTTTCCCGGTGGCTCGATCACCGGCGCGCCGAAAATCCGTGCCATGCAGATCATCGACGAGCTCGAACCGACCCGCCGCGGGTTGTATTGCGGCTCGTTGCTGTACCTGGACGTACGCGGGGAAATGGACAGCTCCATCGCTATCCGCAGTTTGCTGGTCAAGGATGGACAGGTGTGTTGCTGGGGCGGTGGCGGGATTGTCGCAGACTCGGATTGGCAGGCCGAATATCAGGAGTCGATTACCAAGGTTCGGGTGTTGCTTGAGACCTTGCAGAACCTCTAAAAGCATCGCGAGCAAGCCCGCTCCCACAGGGGGTATAGCGCCAGTCTGTGGGAGCAAGGCTTGCCCGCGATGACAGTGTGTCAGTCGACATCAATGCCGGCTGGACCACCGCCTTCGCGAGCAAGCCCGCTCCCACAGGGGATTGGGTTTACAGACTGAGGCTGCGGTTCGAAGCCTTGAGGAATTCCTGCTTCAACTCGGCAAACGTGTGCACCGCCGGGAACTGCGGGAACTCACGGATCACATTCTCTGGCGCATGGAACAGAATCCCGGCGTCGGCTTCGCCCAGCATCGTGGTGTCGTTGTAGGAATCCCCCGCTGCGATCACTCGGTAATACAGGCTCTTGAAGGCCAGGACCGACTGGCGCTTGGGATCTTTCTGACGCAGTTGATAACCGGTCACCCGCCCACTGTCATCGGTAATCAGCCGATGGCAGAGCAATGTCGGGAAGCCCAACTGGCGCATCAACGGCTGGGAAAATTCGTAGAACGTGTCGGAAAGAATCACCACCTGAAAGCGTTCGCGCAGCCAGTCGACGAATTCGATGGCGCCGTCCAGCGGCTTGAGGGTGGCGATGACTTCCTGGATGTCGGAGAGCTTGAGGCCGTGCTCATCGAGGATACGCAAGCGTTGCTTCATCAGCACGTCATAGTCGGGAATGTCCCGAGTGGTCGCCCTGAGGGACTCAATACCGGTTTTTTCGGCGAAGGCGATCCAGATCTCCGGGACCAGCACACCTTCCAGGTCGAGACAGGCAATTTCCACAAGACACTCCCACTTTTTTTGATGTTTATCGGTTGAGCGAACAAAAGGCCTGCCGACTCTAGCCATTCGCCGAAGTCCGCGCAACGCAGAGGAACGCGCCAGCCCCGACAGCTTTTGTTACCATCAGCCCCATATAGAGCGCCCAGCGCCACCGACCTGTAGGAAACCGCCCTGATGAGCCCATCGTTTGATGTCGTGGAACTCGCCACGACCTATGCCAACAAGTCCCCGCAGGACATCCTCAAGCTGGCCTTCGCCGAATTCGGCGACGAGCTGTGGATATCTTTCAGCGGCGCCGAAGACGTGGTGCTGGTGGACATGGCCTGGAAACTGAACAAGAACGTCAAGGTGTTCAGCCTCGACACCGGCCGCCTGCACCCGGAAACCTATCGTTTCATCGATCAGGTACGCGAGCACTACAAGATCGACATCGAACTGGTCTCGCCGGACTACACGAAACTTGAACCCTTCGTGAAGGAAAAAGGCCTGTTCAGCTTCTACAAGGATGGTCATGGCGAGTGCTGCGGCATCCGCAAGATCGAACCGTTGCGACGCAAACTGACCGATGTCCGTGCCTGGGCCACCGGCCAGCGCCGCGACCAGAGCCCCGGCACCCGCAGCCAGGTGGCGGTGTTGGAAATCGACACGGCGTTCTCCACCCCCGAGCGCACCCTGTACAAGTTCAACCCGCTGTCGCAGATGACCAGCGAAGAAGTCTGGGGCTACATCCGCATGCTGGAGCTGCCTTACAACAGCCTGCATGAACGCGGCTTCATCAGCATCGGCTGCGAGCCCTGCACCCGCCCGGTGCTGCCAAACCAGCACGAGCGCGAAGGCCGCTGGTGGTGGGAAGAAGCCACGCAGAAAGAATGCGGGCTGCATGCCGGGAACATCATCGCCAAATCCAAGACCGTCTGAGCCTCTCACCCTGTACACAAAAATGTCACTACAAGTGGCATTCTTGTGTGCACTTATATCGCTTATGCCCCGAAAGGTTACACACACCTCCCGCCTCGCCTGCCCATCCAACCCTACTGGCGTTCGCCAAAAAATAAATACCTGTTTAAACGGTCAGTTTTAAATCACGGTATTTCAGTTAGTTATTCAGACTCAATAACAAAACGAAATTAGCGCTACGGACGATAGATCCGTAAGTGGCATAAATTTGGCTTTAGTCGACAAGTGTTTTGTATACAACATTTATAAAACATACACACACTTTAGATCCGCAAGCCTGAAGCGCCCTATCCCGTACAGGCTGCAGATGCCCCGTAACCAATGATGCTCACCCGCCGCGACGAAGATTTGTCGAGCCTCAAGCTCATGCACAGTCATCGCGGCGCCGAGAATCAGGAGCCTGCCGGAATGCGTACAAGTCTCTCCAATAACATCGCGCTGGATCTGCCCTCCTCCACCACTGCCCTCGATGACCACACCGCAGCGCCCCTGGCCCTGAGCCCGCGGCTGCACAACAAAGACCTGGCGCCGACCAAGGCCGAAGGTCGACGCTGGGGTCGCTACAGCATCTTTGCCCTGTGGACCAACGACGTGCACAACATCGCCAACTATTCCTTCGCCATTGGCCTCTATGCCCTGGGCCTGGGCGGCTGGCAGATCTTGGTGTCCCTGGGGATCGGCGCGGCGCTGGTGTACGGCTTCATGAACCTGTCCGGCTACATGGGGCAGAAAACCGGGGTGCCGTTTCCGGTGATCAGCCGAATCAGCTTCGGCATCCACGGCGCGCAGATCCCGGCCTTGATCAGGGCCGTGATTGCCATTGCCTGGTTCGGTATCCAGACCTACCTGGCGTCGGTGGTTTTTCGCGTCTTGCTGGTGGCGATCCATCCCGGCTTCGCCGACTATGACCACGACTCGATCCTCGGCCTGTCGAGCCTGGGCTGGGTGTGTTTCGTGGCGATCTGGTTCGTGCAACTGGTGATCCTGGCCTACGGCATGGAAACGGTTCGTCGTTACGAAGGCTTTGCCGGCCCGGTGATCCTGGTGACCGTCGCGGCCCTCGCCGGTTGGATGTACACCCAGGCCGGCGCCACCATCGCCTGGTCGATCCGCGAGCCGCTGACCGATGGCGAAATGTGGCGCAACATCTTTGCCGGCGGCGCGCTGTGGCTGTCGATCTACGGCACCTTGATTCTCAATTTCTGCGACTTCGCCCGCTCCTCGCCGTGCCGTCGGACCATCGTCGTCGGAAATTTCTGGGGCCTGCCGGTAAATATCCTGGTGTTCGCCGGGATCACCATCCTGCTCTGCGGTGCGCAATTCCAGATCAATGGGCAGATCATCGAAAGCCCGACCCAGGTGATCGCCTCGATCCCCAATACCTTCTTCCTCGTGTTGGGCTGCCTGGCCTTCCTGATCGTCACCGTGGCGGTGAACATCATGGCCAACTTCGTCGCCCCGGCCTTCGTGCTCAGCAACCTGGCGCCCAAGTACCTGAACTTCCGCCGCGCCGGGCTGATCAGCGCCGCCATTGCCGTGCTGATCCTGCCGTGGAACCTCTACAACAGCCCACTGGTGATCGTGTATTTCCTGTCCGGCCTCGGCGCCCTGCTCGGGCCGCTGTACGGGGTGATCATGGTCGACTACTGGCTGCTGCGAAAAGGCCGCATCAACGTGCCGCAACTGTATAGCGAAGACCCCAACGGTGCGTACTTCTACAGCAATGGGGTCAACCTGCGTGCGGTGGCGGCGTTCATTCCGGCCGCGCTGATCGCGATTGTCCTGGCCCTGGTGCCAGGTTTTGACGCCGTTTCACCGTTTTCCTGGCTGATTGGCGCTTCGATTGCAGGGTTGCTGTACCTGATCATCGCCAAACGCCAACCGTATTACGAAGATGTCAGCGGCGAAGCCATCGCGGTGGATAACGTCAGTCATTAATTGGCCCCAGCGGCTCGCCAGGTTCGGGTCGCTTATTTTTCTACATCAAGGAGGACAGCTCATGCGAATTCTCGTGGTCAACGTCAACACCACCGAATCCATCACCCAAGCCATCGCCCGGCAGGCTCAGGCCGTCGCCGCGCCGGGCACCGAGATCGTCGGGCTCACGCCGTACTTCGGTGCCGATTCCATCGAGGGCAATTTTGAAAGTTACCTGGCGGCCATCGCGGTGATGGACCGGGTGATGTCCTACGACCAGCCGTTCGACGCGGTGATCCAGGCCGGCTACGGCGAGCATGGCCGTGAAGGCCTGCAGGAACTGCTCAACGTGCCGGTGGTGGACATCACCGATGCCGGCGCCAGCACCGCGATGTTCCTCGGTCATGCCTATTCGGTGGTCACGACCCTGGACCGCACCGTGCCGCTGATCGAGGATCGGCTCAAGCTTTCCGGCCTGTTCGACCGCTGCGCCTCGGTACGGGCCAGCGGCCTGGCGGTGCTGGAACTGGAGCAAGACCCGCAGCGGGCGGTCGAAGCCATCGTGCAGCAGGCCGAACTGGCGGTCAGCCAGGACAAGGCCGAGGTGATCTGCCTGGGCTGCGGCGGCATGGCCGGGCTCGATGAGCAGATCCGCCGGCGCACCGGGGTGCCGGTGGTCGATGGGGTGACCGCGGCGGTGACCATTGCCGAATCGCTGGTGCGGCTGGGGTTGTCGACGTCGAAAGTGCGCACCTATGCGACACCTCGGCCCAAGACCATCATTGGCTGGCCGGGGCGATTTGGGCGGTGAGTTCATAGCCTTGGGCCGAGGCGCCCCGAATCGCGAGCAAGCTCCCACAGGTGATGGGTGGTGATCAGAAGTCTGTGAACACATCCAACTCTGTGGGAGCGAGCCTGCTCGCGATTGGGGCCAACTCGGTCCCAAGCCCAGCTCAGACCGCACTGAACCGCTGCGCCAGCCCCTGCGCGGCAAACTGCTCGATGATGAAATCCACGAACGCCCGGGTCTTGCCCGGCAAGAGTTTGTGCTCGGCGTAGTAGATGGAGATGTTGCCATCATCGACATACCAGTCCGGCAGCACTCGCTGCAACGCGCCGGACTCCAGGAAGGGAACGGCGATCGGCATGCTCACCAGGCCGATGCCCAAGCCTTGGGCGGCCGCCGCGCAGTCGGCTTCCGAATCGCTCATGGTCATGCGCGTCTTGAGCGTCAGTGGCCTGTGTTCTCGACTGCGGCTGGTCAGTTGCCAGGAACGGACGCGCCCGGTCTGGGGCGAACGAATCAGGATGCCTTGGTGTTGTGACAGATCTTCCGGTTCTGTCACGGCGGCATGGCTTTGCAGATAGTCCGTGGATGCAACCAGCACCCGATGGGCCACCGTCAACTTGCGCGCCACCACGCCCTGGGGCAGTTCGAAACCGCCGCCGATGGCGGCATCGAAGCCCTGGCCGATCAGGTCCACCTGGCGGTTATCGAAATGCCAGTCCGGGTTGATCGCCGGGTAGCGCCGCAGAAACTCTCCCAGCAAGGGCACGACATACAATCGACCGAACGCCGTGCCCATGCTCACCTTCAGCGTCCCCGCCGGTTGCCCTCCGGCGCTGGCCAGGTTGGCGACGGCGTTCTGGATGGTGTTGAAGCTGCTGCCGACTTCCCTCAGGAACAACTGACCGGCTTCGGTCAGCCTCAGGCTGCGGGTGCTGCGCTGGAACAGGCGTACGCCCATGCGCGCCTCCAGCTTGGCAACGCTTTTACCCACCGCTGCGGGGGTCACGCTCAAGCGTCGCGCCGCTTCGGCAAAGCTGCCGACTTCGGCACTGCGAACAAAGCATTCGATACTGCTGAAGGTTTCCATATGGGCCATTCCAAACTTTTGGTTTACACAGACTGTATCAACGAGCGTCTACACAGGCGATAACCAACGCTTGATACTCGCTCCATTCCCGCGGCATCACGCCTCGGTATCTTCTGGAGAATAGTTATGAGCACGCAAACACTGAGCGGCAAAGTCGCCTTGATCCAAGGCGGTTCTCGCGGCATCGGCGCCGCCATCGTCAAACGCCTGGCGGCAGAAGGCGCCGCCGTGGCCTTCACCTACGTCAGCTCTGGCGCCAAGTCTGAAGAACTGCAGAACAGCATCACCGCAGCAGGCGGCAAGGCCCTGGCGATCAAGGCCGACAGCGCCGACGCCGAGGCCGTCCGTAACGCCGTCGCCGCCACCGTCGAGGCTTTTGGGCGGTTGGACATCCTGGTCAACAATGCGGGCGTGCTGGCCATGGCGCCGCTGGATGAATTCAAACTCGAAGATTTCGACCAGACCCTGGCCGTCAACGTGCGCAGCGTGTTCGTCGCCACCCAAGCGGCAGCGCGGCACATGGGCGAAGGTGGCCGGGTCATCAACATCGGCAGCACCAACGCCGACCGCATGCCCTTCGCCGGCGGCGCTACGTACGCCATGAGCAAATCCGCGCTGGTGGGCCTGACCAAAGGCCTGGCCCGTGACCTCGGCCCGCGCGGCATCACCGTCAACAACGTGCAGCCCGGCCCGGTGGACACTGACATGAACCCGGCCGACAGCGACTTCGCCTCCAGCCTGATGTCGCTGATGGCCATCGGGCGCTATGGCAACGTCGATGAAATCGCCAGCTTCGTCGCTTACCTGGCAGGGCCGGAAGCCGGCTACATCACCGGTGCCAGCCTGACCATCGACGGTGGTTTCGGCGCCTGATCCGGGCTAACCATGTGGCGAGGGAGCTTGCTCCCGCTGGGCTGCGCAGCAGCCCTTTCCTATCTCAGGCCCACTCCAATTCCGGCAAACCGCAAAGGCTTGGCTGGAACATCTTCAAGGAGCGGATGATCCCATCGGCGTGGGCATATTTTTCGTCCGCCATGGCCGAATCCGGAATGGCAATGGCGGTCATCCCGGCGGCTTTCGCGGCCGTCACACCGAACGGCGAATCCTCGAACACCAGGCAGTCGCGCGGCGCTACACCCAGGCGTCGGGCAGCGGTGAGGAAGATATCCGGCGCCGGTTTCGCCGCACCGACCTCAGGGTCGTCCGCCGTCACAATGCAGTCGAACAGCGCGAACCAGTCCCGGTGCAACGTGGTTTTCAGCGCGAACGTAGGACTCGACGAACTGGTACCCACCGCAATCGGAATGTTGTGGGCTTTGAGATGGCGCACCAGTTCCTCGGCGCCGGGCATTCCCAGGGCGTGAGGAAAACGCTCGCGCATCAAGGGCTCGCGGATGACCAAAAACTCCTGGGGAGTGATCGGCAACTCCAGCGCCTGGACGACGTAATTGGCCAGGTCCGTGGCCCCGCGGCCGATGATGTTCTGCTTGACGCTCCAATCGAAGGTGCGCCCATAGCGTTCGGCGATGATGGAGGTGACCTCGGTGTAGATACCCTCGGTGTCCAGCAACAGCCCATCCATGTCGAAAATCACAGCCTTGATCGGGCCAAACTCTTTCAGCGGTGCATTCATCGCATCTGATCCGTTATCAACACAACATTCCAGGGATGGCTCAGGTGCGGCCAGGGCAGCGTGTTCGCCTTAAAGGATTCAGCAGGATAACGAAGGGTGCTTGGAACCGGCAATGGGAAATCGGTGAATGGGGTCCGTGGCGAGGGAGCTTGCTCCCGCTCGGCTGCGTAGCGGCCGTTGGATCCTGGGGTCGCTTCGCAACCCAGCGCGAGCAAGCTCCCTCGCCACAAAAACGGATGGGTGTTGGATGACGGCGCAGCGGTTATTGACCCTAGCTACCGGAGCCGCCCGATCCCGAGCCACTGCCGCCCGAGCTGCCACCGCTGTCGCTGGTACCGGTTCCGCCGTTGGTCCCGCCGCCGGCGTCGGCACCGCCCATCGTACTGCCGCCACTCATCGAACCGCTGCCCGTGCCGGGGCTGGTGCTGCTGCCGCTGGCATCGCCGCCGTTGCCGCCCCCCACGGTGCCCGGAGGCAAGGCGTTGCCATTGGCACCGGATTTGGAGCCGGCTTCCATTTCCGAGGAAGGCGGCATCCCGCCCTTGTCCACGGGCGGCGTACTGCTCGAAGATTGTGCGAAAGCGGCCAATGAACTGACGGAAAGAATCCCGGCGAGTGTCAGCGCTGTCATGTTGGACTTCATCATGGTGAGTCTCCTTTTCAAGGTCCTTACCTGATGTCTGGCAGGCGTGGCGGGCCGATGGTGCCACTGGATCGACAGGCGGAACTGACAATCAGCTCGGCGTGCCGGAGGCATCGTCACCGGCGATGTCCGGATCATCCGGGGTCGCCTCGACGTCCTCATCCTCGCTGGGCACCTGCTCCACTCCCGAATCGTCATCCGGTGGACGCTGGTCGCGGCTCAGCGGGTTAGTGGGCGATGGCAGTGGGTATTCAGGGGTTTCTTCGTCATCGGGGACGGGGGAATCGGCAGTCATACAACCTCCTGACAGGTGCACGCACCTGTCCTGCGGCTAAAGCTTAAAGAACGCGGGCGATCAGTTTGAGCGCCTTCACTTGTAGGATTCGTCCTCAAGTTCAGCGTCTTCATCGTCTAGCAAGGGCACTTGGGCGTCGTCCATCAAGGAACCGGGGTCTTCATTGCCCGGGTCGTTGGGGCCCGGATCATTGATGAAGGGAACGCCCGTCGGGCCTTTTTCTTCCTTGCCTTCGGTTTCCGGCGTCATGGCACACCTCGCGATTGCTGATGGATGTATGAATTTGAGGTGGGGGGGCGGCAATCGTTCCGGGGGATTTGATCTGTCGTTTTTTGGGGGTGTTTTAGGGGGGTGTATATCCGTTTCTTCGGTAACGGCTGCTTATGGTTCCGCCCTGACGGCGGGTCACTTTCGAAAAGCCCGGAAGCCGGCCCAGTCGAGAGTAACCAAAGCGCTTATGCCCCACCACGAGGCGGCCTGAGAGCCGACCTGGCTCTTGCGGGGGGTGTACACCCATCAGATCTTGTTTGAGCTGGACCTGTGGGAGCAAAGCTTGCTCGCGAGGCGGTTTTATAGCCGACCTGCTCTTGCGGGTGTACCCAATCCAACTGTGGGAGCGAGCCTGCTCGCGAAGGCGGCGGTACATTCAACATTGATGCAAGCAGACCCACCGCTATCGCGAGCAAGCTCAGCTCCCACAGGGATCGGCGGCGGACACTGATTTTATAAACGATCAAAAAACTGAGTGGGAGCGAGCCTGCTCGCGATGACAGTGGTGCTGTTGCACAGCGGCTGGAGCTGTCTGTTGCCCTTGCTTTGGGCTCATGATTTCGACGCTCCGTCAGTCAAAAGAAGCCCCACAAAAAACGGCGCTTCCCATTTCTGAAAGAAGCGCCGTTTTTTCTAGATGAACAGCATTACGACACAAGGCCGGGGCTTTTCATCCAAGCATCCGCTTAACGATGATTTCTCTTGTGCTTATGCTTGTGCTTCTTGCCACCGGAGTGACCGTCGTTGTCATTGGACAGGTTGCTGCCCAACGCGCCGCCGGCCGCGCCGCCGACGCCAGCACCGATGGTGGAGCCGGTGGAGCCGCCCAGGCGGTTACCGACGATCGAGCCACCGGCCGAGCCCAGGCCACCGCCGATGGCGGCTTCGGTGCGGCTGCCCTTACGCGCGCCCACGGCGCTGCCGGCTGCGCCGCCGACGCCCGCGCCAATCGCGGCACCGGTGCTGCCGCCCATCTGCTGGCCGACTACGTTGCCTAACACACCGCCCAGACCACCGCCGACCGCGGCGGTACCGTCGCCGGCAGCCATCGCGCCCTGGGCAACCACTAACCCCAGTACCAAGGTGGACAAAGTCAAACGCATGATAGAAACCTCAAGAATGCCGCATCGGGGAGAAATGGCCGGTGCACGCGGGCGCGAGTTTACGCCAAACAGCGTCAGCCATGACGGTTGGACAACGAAACGGCGATTTATTTTATGACAGGCAAAAAAAAGCCCGCTGGGGAAACGGGCAGGTACTGCTTTCTAACGGATGAGCTCAGAGTACGTACCTGCTTGTGAAAGAAACGTGAAAGGAAACGCTACTTGAGAAAAGATTCTGATCGGAACGCCGAGCGTCCCTGGCGGCATTCCCACGCGGGAACCTGGGAACGAAAAAAAGGGCTGCCATGCAGCCCGGTGGGAGCAAGCTCCCCTACCACGATCCCCGTCACTTCTTGACCGGAACCCTGGGCAGGAACTTGGCCTTCTCCCCTCGTTGTACTTTAGCCACCTTCGTCCTGATGGACTTGATCGGCTCGTCACCAAAATCCGCATGATAGGTCGACTGACCACACTGCAACCCTTCATTGATCGGATACGCGGTGGTGTTCTCCTCGCTGTACGGTGTTCCCATTGCCTTTCCCCTTTTCATCGAGGCCCATATCGGCAACAACCGGTTGCCTGAAAATATCGACCTTCACGATAGTGAGACTAGTCGGTCATCAACAGACTGTTGATTCAACAAAGCCCTGGGCCGACGAATGGAACTCACTGTTTCAAAACGGAAACACTCATTCAGCCCCCAATATCGTCCGGTTTAAAACCCGGGAAACCTGATCGGCCGAATAGGGTTTGGCGAGGAACTCAAAGCCCTCATGCCCACTGTGGGCCAACTCTTCGCTATAACCGGAAGTGAGTACCACGGGCAGATCCGGACGACGCTGGCGCAGCTCCCTGGCCAGGGCAATACCGCTGATGCCCGGCATCACCACGTCAGAAAATATCGCGTCGAATGCCATCGCATCCGGACCGACCATCTCCAGCGCTTCTTCGGCGTTGGTCGCCCAGGCGGTCTCGTAGCCCAGGTCCTGGAGGATCTGGTTGGCAAAACGCCCTACCTCCAGGTTGTCTTCCACAATCAGCACCCGACGCTTGCCCTTTTCCAGCACCACGTGCGTGGGTTCGTCCCTGACAGGCTCGTGGTGGGTTTCGGGGGCGACCTCTGGAAGGTACAACGTGAACACCGTCCCTTCCCCCACCACGGTGCAAACATCGACGTTGCCACCGGACTGCTTGGCAAAGCCGAACACCTGGGACAAGCCCAGCCCCGTGCCCTTGCTCACTTCCTTGGTGGTGAAGAAGGGCTCGAAGATGTGCTCGAGCACTTGCGAGTCAATACCGGTACCGGTGTCAGCCAAGGCGATGGCGGCAAAGGATTGCCCGGCCCCGGCATGACCACGGATCGGTGGCATGCCACCGCCGCAACTGACCCGAAGCCACAGCGTGCCCTGGCCATTCATCGCATCCCGGGCATTGAGGGCCATGTTGATCAGCGCCGTCTCGAACTGGCTCAAGTCCGCCCGGATGTAACAGGGCCGATCACACAACTCGACGCTGACCTGGATCCGCGCCCCGGTCACGGTTTGCAGCATGTCCCCCAGGCTCTGCACTTGCTTGCCCACATCGATGACTTGCGGCTTCAACGGCTGGCGCCGGGCAAATGCAAGCAACTGGCTGGTCAATTTGGAGGCGCGCTCCACCGTTTCGGACACCGCGGTCATGTAGCGCTGTCGGCGCTCTTGCGACAGGTTGGGCATGCGCAGGAAGTCCACCGAAGAGCGAATGATGGTCAGAAGGTTGTTGAAGTCGTGGGCCACGCCACCGGTGAGCTGGCCGATGGCTTCGAGTTTTTGCGACTGGCGCAGTGCCGCTTCGGTCTGTTTCAAGCGTGCGGTGCGTTCCTCGACCCGCTCTTCCAGCGTCGCGTTCAATTCGGCCAGGGCCGCCAGGCCTTCGCGCACGGCAGCGTCGGCACGGGCGCGCTCAATGTGGGCCCAGGACCGCTCCGTGACCTCCACCAACAGCGCCAGGTCGTTGGATGACCAGACCCGTGGCGTTTTATCGTGAATGGCCATTAGCGCGGTCAAGCGTCCGCCCTTGATCAACGGCACGCAGATGGTGGCCGCGATGCCAATGGCCTGGAACGTCGCCGCTTCCTCCGGCGCCAGTTCCTTGAGGTTATCGTTGATCACCAACGGCTTGCCGGCCCTCAGCTTGGCGACGGCCAGACGACCGAAATCAGCCAGCCGATAATGCCCGAGGATATGGGGCGAGCCCGCCCTGGCCCAATCGCCACGAATGGTAAAACCGTCTTCGTCCTCATCCATGTCCGCGTAGGCACAATTGGACAGGTTCAAGTGCGCCGCCAGAATCCGCGTGGTGGTCGCCATGATGCTCTGCGGGTCGGTGGCGTTCGCCACGGCGGTGCCGATGGCATCGAGCACGGCCAGGCGCTGGGTCATGAACACCGTCGAGGTGGTCTCGGTGACCGTATCCAACATGCCCACGACCTTGCCGAACTGATCACGAATCGGGCTGTAGCAGAAAGTGAAATAAGCCTGCTCAGGACCGCCACCGCGCTCGATGACCAGGGGGAAGTTCTCTATATAAGTCGCTTGCCCCTCAAAGGCCGCGCGCGCAATCGGCTCGATATCGCTCCAGACTTCCCGCCACACCTCATCAAACCGCCGGCCCAGCGCCTCGGGCTTGTTGCCGAGGATCGGCAGGAACGCATCGTTGTACAACGTGATCAGGTCCGGCCCCCATACGATGGCCTGGGGAAAATGCGAGGCGAGGCTCAGCGCCACGGTGGTCTTCAACACATCGGGCCACTGCGAAGGTGGCCCGAGCGGCGTGCCTTCCCACGGATGGCGGCGAATCCGTTCGGCCATTTCTCCATAGCTCTGGAGCCAATCTGTCATTGCGTTCGATCCTTCTGAGACGCCAATACCAACGAGGGAAAAGCTTGTGACCTCAAGCACGGCCGTATTATCCCGCGCAGGGTGGGAATGCGCGATTGGATTGTGGGACGTGTCGGGCTGTAGATGGGGGGTGAATGGCGGAAACGGGAGGTTGGGCTACAGAAATAGCCTACATATCGTTGAGAATTGCCCCGCCGATCAACCTATTGCGTGTTTTTTGTGAAGGAGGTCATAGTCTTGCGATTGCCCAGATGTTAAATGGGTTGCTGACTCGATAGAAGGAGCATCTGGCATTGATGGAGAACATCGAAGAGGTTCAGCGCGGCCTAAAAGACGAGAGGGCAGCAGGAGACAAGTCATACGATGATGCTTTTGCAGCCAGATGCTTACAAATTTTGGCAGGAACCGAAGACCTGTTTCTATACCAAAACAGCAATGCCACCGATCTGCGCCATTTAATGCCAGAAGTGAGCCTTGGCACTAAGCTCGTAAGTGTCGTCGCCGAAAAACATTACGTCGACACTGAGGTCTACACCTTCCGTACGGGGGGAACAAATGGTCACTATTTTTCGGTAATGGTGACGCCTGGCGAGGTTTGGATCGACGTCAGTTTGGTTGATCCTGGTCGAGGAGGTAACGGTATCTACGCTGCGGTAGGCGCATTTGCAGCGAATACGACGAGAGAATTCATTGGTGATCCTGAGGGGCTTTCAGACATTGCTGCGCGCCGCCGGACTGACGCGATGCTCTCTTCCGCACTAAAACAAGGGACGACCAAGCACATTAGGCCGCATCAACGCCAGATTGACGGTGATGAACGGCTAGGCATCCCGTCGATCAAATGGATAGACGATGATACTATCGGCAATATCCAACGTATGCTTGAGACAGCATATGAATCCTTAGCCTTCCACGTGCCGGAGGTACGAAATGCTTGCTACGACTTCGAAAGTAAAACCTTCCGCGACGTTGCGGGCGGACAGCTTCTGGATGAAGATTTGGCAAAGTGGAGCTTTGAGCATCCAGGAAGCCGAAAGGCGGGCGCTGGGCTCGCAACGTTTAAAAGAGGCTTACTCGTCGGTACCCTTCTACGCCAGGAAAGCGGCTCGAGACCCGCAATTTTGGAGCAAGTTTTACGCGAGCCGCGTGAACTCGTAGAGAACGGCAATCTCGCAGGGATCTTCTATTAGGGATATTGAAGTCCCGCCCCATCCGTACCTAGTTGCGCTAGTAGCTACTCATACTCCCACGATATTACCCATCGAAAAATATAGATGACGTCCTACCGAGTTGTAAGACGTACAGCTCGGATGCTTACGACGATGGCAACGTCCTACATAGGATTGGGAATCCTCTCCCTATCGATCTCTTGCGTATTTTTTGCGGTGACGTCTATAGTTCTGGCGTCGCCCAAGTGGCGACCGGGTTTGGCGACTCGATTGACACAATTCCAATCACACAGGGAATTGTTATGAACCAATATATGGGCCTCACCAGCAACGCCGACGACCAACCCCTCTACGTCGATACCGCCGCCCCGCTACACATCCTGCTCGACTCAGCCGCCTACCGAATCCGTGCCGCCACCCAGTTCCTGGAAAACTTGGCAATGCGTGATGAACTGACCATCGACCCCGCGACCCTTCAGGATCTGGCACAGCTTTGCTGCATCCCCCTGCGTGACGGGTGCGACGTGATGGATGTGATTGCCCGAAGACTAGATGCGGCACCGGCCGGCTCCACTCTATAGACCTGCCCATCGAATAAACCAGCCAGCCGATAACCCGTGGCGAGGGAGCTTGCTCCCGCTGGGCTGCGCAGCGGCCCCTTTTGTGAGCGCTGCGCACTCAAGCGGGAGCAAGCTCCCTCGCCACGAAAGAAACAGCTCTATGCTGTGGTTGGTCTGTAGAAGAGGACTCCCAATGGCGCAAACCGCTATCGACAGCGTCGCAGCTCAGGTCCGCAGGCTTGCTGAAACCCATAATGTCACTGCTGAGCGTGACGCCATAAGTCGTATGGCCGCGGCCATCACCCGTCTAGCTGGCGACGTCGTCGAGCTGGATAAGGTCGAACAGTTGCTCGTCAATCTCAAGAGAAAAGGCATTCTAAGCAAATCGGAGATCCTGATACTCCAGAGCAAGTACCTTCAGGAGAAGCGACACGCCAAGAAACGTTTTGAGACCCTCTAACCAAATGATCGGCCCACTCTGCTGCGAGTCATATGGATGCTGATCTACGAACTTTCAAAAAGCGGGGTCTTCGATAACAAAGGCCAGCCTTGAGTAAAACAACGTATCAGGAAACAGCTTCTGGTCTAAAGCAAGCGATGAGCTCAACGCCATCTACTGGGAACTACTCAACAACCCCGTTATAAACAACCATCGCACTCCCCTCCTTCTTGACCACAAGCTTATTCCCCTGCGCCATGGCCTCGACCAGTTCAGAACATCCCTCCACTTCACGCTTCCCATCAACGCGCTCGGCCTGGGTGTCGAAACTGAATACATAGGTCGACGCCGGGCACGCGTTGCCCCCCTCTCCCGTGGAAACAACCAGCACATACTTGCTCGGGCCAAACGTGTAAGCCTTTTCAATCGTCACATAACCGGTGTACTCGGCCTGCTCAACAATTGATTCCATGACGTTCATCACACCCGCCCGCGATTGATAATTCAGCGCGGTCCCCATCGCCTCGGTCTGGGTCGTGAAAGGCCCGGCACGCTCGGTGTTGACGGGCAACGGTTGATAGGCAACACCCGGGGGCGCGGGAGGTACGGCTTGAGTCGTGGCGGCGGGTTTTGCAACAGGGCTTCGCTGGAGTTGAGGGCTATCGCATAGGCCGTTTTTGCAGATGAAATCCCCTTGGCAGTCGATGTCTTCCGAGCACTGGTTCGTTTCTTCGAAGGTGCTCTGGTCGGCCTTGGCGTAGCCAACGACGGCCAGCGCCAGGAGAGTGCAGGCAAACAAACGCTTCATCGATGAAGTCCTTTTCTTAGATGGTGGCCGATGATAACTGCAAACCTCCCGGTTTTGTCTCCAGTCGCCTTCGATTTGCAATGTCCGGTGGTCCTACTTTGGTTTGAATACTAGCCTTGCAAACGTCCCCACAAGGAAGTCCAGGCCGCCATGGCTAACCGCAAACAACTCCACCGAGATGGCTACGCTCTGCTCCGTCAAGCGATCCCGAGCGAATGGCTGGCTGACTTGCGTAACGTGTTCGATGCAGGCGTGCGACCGTCGGACCAATGGCCTGTGCCCCGTGGCATGGACTGGCGCTATTCAATGCTGGACGATGATTCGAAGATTCAGGCGGTGTGTCGTCTGCCCCAGCTACTGGCGGTGGCAGGCGAGTTGATCGGCGAACGGTTCTTCCTCTCCCAAGTGGAAGGACGCGAGCCCCTGGTCGGTTGCGGCCACCAACAATTGCACCGCGACTTGTCGGCCCAGCGGCCAGGCGACATCGCTATCGCCCTGGCCTTCTTCGACGATTACGGCCCCCAGAACGGCGCGACACGGATCGTCCCCGGCAGCCATCGCCCGAAGCCGGGAGCACCACCCTTGGACTTCAATGACGAGTCCCGCTCTGTACAGTTGTCAGGCTGCGCCGGTGACATCCTGGTGTTCGATGTCGATCTGGTGCACGCAGGTAGCCTGAACATGATCGGCACACGCCGTCGATCAATTCTGATCAGCTATTGCTCGGAGTCGCTATACGCATCACACCTGGAAACCGCGGCGCTACGAAATATTCGTATGGACACCCGCGATCGATTCGCCCCTGCGGACTTTGCTTTCAGAAACTAGGATTTTTGCTCGATGAAAGTGATGCGCAGCGCTTCGAATCTGAGCTTTAATGCCGGCGCTCATCGCCCCCTTTCGTCTAATCAAGGAAGAAACGACATTGAAAACAGCTTTCGGCGCCCTGTTGTTGGCCTGCCTGACGACTACCGCATTGGCTGACGAGAACCCCGTCGGTTTCCAATCCTCCACCCTCCCGGATCCGCACAATGGTCGCGCACTGGAGATGGTCGTTTGGTACCCCAGCGCAACGACCGCAACCCCGCAACTGATCGCCGATAACGCGGTATTTGTCGGTGCATCTGCCGTGCGTAACGCGCCGCCCACTGCCGGCGAGCATCCACTGGTAGTGCTCTCCCACGGCTACAGGGGCAACTGGAGCAACCAGATCTGGCTCGCCAGCGCGTTGGCCCAGAAGGGTTACATCGTCGCCGCCATCAACCACCCCGGCAGCACCACCCACGACCGCAGCCCTCAAGCAGCGGCACAGCTTTGGCAACGGCCGGTTGATCTGCGTCGGGCCATTGATGCGGTCACGACTCAACCGGAAAAATTTGGCCGGGTCGCCAATGGCCGAATTGCAGCCGTGGGTCACTCACTCGGCGGCTGGACCGCCCTGGAGATCGCTGGCGCTCGCTTCGATCCCGAGCGCTTCGCCCAGGACTGCAAAGCCCATTCGCAGTTAGCCAGTTGCACCGTCTACCAGCAGATGAATCCCGCCAGCACCGCTGAAGCAAAAGCCGAACTGGCCGCCGATTGGCGGGATAAACGCGTCACTGCGGTGGTGACATTGGACCTGGGCCTGTCACGGGGCATGACCGATAAAAGCTTGGCCGCGCTGCCTGTCCCTGCACTGGTGATCGCTGCCGGCGTACCGTCGCGTGAACTCCCCGCCGAGTTGGAGTCTGCCAACCTAGCCAAGCGTCTGCCCCAGGCGTCAAGCCGTTACGTTGAGATCAAAGACGCGAGCCATTTCAGTTTCATGTCGATGTGTAAGCCGGGTGCGCAGGAGATGCTTGAAGAGGACGTGCCAGGGGATGGAATCATTTGTCGGGATGGCGATGGCGGTCGTGCTCGGGGGGTGATTCAGCAGCAGGTTGCATCATTGATCGCAGAGTTTTTGGCGCAGCCATCTGCGCACAAAGAAGGCAGTTTGTGAACTGCCCCATCCTCGTCAAAAATAGGTCTCTTTCCCAACAGTTTCCGACTTAACTATCCTACGCCTCCCCCCTAACGGACTCGCCAAGATGTATCTGCGTTCAAGCTTATTGTGCCTGTGCTTTTTCAGCGGCCTTAGCCAAGCCGCTGTTAACTGTTCTGCCCTGGCGGAAAAGCTCTCCGGGACGGTTCCCGAATTCCATCCATCGGTGCAAGGCAAGGTCATAGGTAGCGGACGCCTGCATTTCCACGAAGCGCCAGATGAAGCCTGTGCCAACAAGAAGATTTTCGTAATACCCGGCGACGCCCTCACCATTTACTCCAGCCTTGAAGACGAATCGTGGCTGGAAGTGAACTTCATCGCCAAAAGCGGCGACGACTATACCGGTTGGGTAAAGGCTGATCGGGTCGAGATTGGCGTACCTTACGGAGCGCCACCGGAGGATGCCGACGACGCGCCGGCGGATGACGCCCAATAATTCATATGGGGAAAAATACGATGATGGGGTCGCCAGAAGGGAGCGGTCTATTCCCGGCCAGCACGCCCGATGACCTGGACGTGGCTGATGACACGGGCTTCGCCGCCTGGGCTCGCGTCTGGGCGGAGCTTGGCGTCGGATGCGCGTCACGAGAGACGTACGAAGAACTCATTCGACACTACTGCGAGCCGCATCGCGCTTACCACAACCTCCAGCATCTGAAGGAATGCCTTCAGGTGCGCCGATTCGTCAACGCGGCCTGCCAGGCCCCCGCCGAAGTCGACCTCGCGCTATGGTTCCATGATGCGATCTACGACCCCCTTCGCAGCGACAACGAACTGCGCAGTGCGCAATGGTTGGATGACGTGGCACGCGCTAACGGCCTGGGCGATGAAACGCGACGCAGGCTTTACGATCTGGTGATGGTGACGCGACACGACTGCGCCCCGGCGTCGGCAGACGAAGCGGTACTGGTGGACACGGATCTGGCGATCCTTGGGGCATCCTTCGAGCGGTTCGAGGAATACGACCAGCAAATTCGCCGCGAGTATCAGTTTGTGCCGCTGCCTGTGTACCGCCAAAAACGGCGTCAGGTCCTTGAAGGCTTTCTGGCACGTGGGCGCATTTATACGACCGCGTCGTACTTCGACGCATTCGAGCAGCAGGCACGTGCGAATCTTGCACGCGCCATTGACCGCCTTGACTGAGGACTGGACTCAAATGTTCAACTTCGCCGGTGCTCGACCACAGTGACCGATATCATTCGTGAAATCGGAATCCATCCACCCAGTCAGTCAGCCTTCAAATCGTCCCCCTTTCGATAACTCGTCGGGGTTAACTTACTCCCCTGACTGCACACGCTTCATAGCTTCGAGCAACTGACCCTCGAAATACTCGCTCCCATCTCGCTCCTGCTCTTTTATGCGACGCTTTGCTTCGATAAGCATCGGCATGGCAGCGATGTTCTGATTCAAAAAAGTGGCAACCATCAGGTCGTTCAAATTTGCTAAAGGGGTATCCCAGGCCTCCCTGCAACGGTGCATCAGTCCTGTAGGTGAATCCCCACACCACGGACCTAAAAAATTTGAGACTGTAAGATTTGAACGCATGAACCGACCTCTGAAAGAAATCGAAGGGTTAGTCATTTCGCACGACTAGGAGATAGCCTAAAAAACGAGATCGGATGAGCACTTTGGCCGTTTGCTGCCTGTCGTGAAGGGCGACTACCGGGCAGAAGCGGATGTCCGTGAGCGGCTGCTTTCGGCCAATAGCGGACGCTCCTGTTAGTAATGACCGATACTACAAAACTTAGCTCTTCAAATAAAAAAAGTATCGGCTCACATCAAACGGTTTTCCACCCACCGTCGATATTGACGAGTGCGAAATGCCATACCGAGCTGTTGCAGGATAAGTGCACGCAGCGGTGAAACTTTCGGATCGGGCTTTTTCGCGCGACTCAGCTTGCGTAACTGAAACTTCACTACTGCCATGTTTGCCAAGGATGCGATGGCTTTATTTTTCCAGGTAATCGGCGGCAATTGCGGAGCATTGTCTTTGCCCAGCAGCCAGTCCCGAGGCAAGTTGGGATCGATGGCTAACGCTGTTCCGATCCCAACCATATTGACGCCGCTCTGCACGACGTTTTCCGCCACCGCGCGGCGACGTATACCACCAGTGACCATCACCGGCATTCTGGCAACTGTTTGGATATCACGGGCGAACTCGACGAAGTAGGCTTCGCGAGCCAGCGTGCGACCATCGCGCGCCTCACCCTGCATAGCGGGCGCTTCATAACTGCCTCCGGATAATTCCACCAAATCCACACCAAGGCCATTGAGCAGCTCAACGACCTTCTTCGCATCATCGGCGGTAAACCCTCCCCGCTGGAAATCGGCGGAGTTGAGCTTGACTGCCACTGCGAAATCCGCAGAAACCACAGCCCTGACCGCCTTGACGATTTCGAGTAACAGGCGCGCCCGATTTTCTAGGGAACCGCCCCATTCGTCCGTCCTTTGGTTGGTCAACGGCGAAAGGAACTGGCTCAACAAATAGCCATGGGCAGCGTGGATTTCCACGCCGGTGAATCCGGCTTGTTCGCCGAGGCGCGCGGTGTTCGCAAAGCGTTGGATAACTTCCTTAATCACGCCGGAGGTCATCGCGTGAGGCGTGGCGAAACGCTTGGACAGTTTGCCCAAATCCAGCGGCACGGCCGACGGTGCCCATGTTTTTTGCCCAAGATTGGACTGCATCTGCCGCCCTGGGTGGTTGATCTGCAACCAGAACTGCGCACCGCCGGATCGACCAATACGTGCCCAACGCTTGAACTTGGCCAGTTGCTGATCGTCCTGCAAAACTACGCCACCCGGTCCGGTCATGGCGCGGCCGTCGACCATCACGTTGCCGGTGATGATCAGGCCTGCACCACCATCGGCCCACGCTTGGTAGAGACGCATCAGTTCTTCGGAGGGTGCCTGATCGGCGTCCGCCATGTTCTCCTCCATGGCGGCTTTGGCGATTCGGTTCTTGATGGACGAACCGTTTGGAAGCATCAGGGTGTCGAACACATTCATGGGGCAGTCCTCAACTGGATATGAGACTACCTTAAGATTGAAGTCAACTTTAAGGTCAACATCTTTTTTCCGAATCAGTCGATGTTCATCGCGCCAGATCCTGGCAATTGCGTCACCAGATCAGCACCTAACAACAGTGCGGGCGTGTAAGCCCCGCCAGTCGGACGCATTTGCAACAGGTAATCAACCACCGCCAATGCAGCGCTGATCGTCAGGCTGTAGACGTTCGCGGTATGCAGGCGCGCGGTTCTGCACTCACCACGGGCGTTGCGAGCCTCGCCCCAAACATAGGTGCCTTGATCTGCGCGTTTTTCCTGATCTGGGCCGACCACGGTTTTTCCAATTCGTGCTTTGAGCAACCGCTGCACGAACGACAAACCCAGCAACGGACGAATCCAATTAGCAAACCGGGCGCCGCGGATCATGCCTGCGGAGCCAGGGATGAAAACTTCGATGTTGGCAATGCCGGTGGTGTGCCATGCAGTGGAAACGTCGCCCCATGGAATAGTCATTGCCAGCTTTTCTCCGGCACCAAAGTCGATGCGACGCACCCGGTAGGCCAGCGGCACCGAGGTGATTTTGCCGTCACGGCGAACCTTGCCACCCTGCGCCATACCCTCAATTGAAGTCTTAGCAGTACCGGGCGAAAAACTTGAGCGCGAATCAAAACCCAATGCCAGATGCGTGGCATCCGGCATCGCATTTTTCAATGCAGCGGCTACACAGTCCGTAGGGACCACATCGAAACCGACGCCTGGGCAAATGACCACGCCCGCCGCCCGCGCACGTTCATTCAGGGATTGAGCGTGCTCGAATACGGCAATCTCGCCGGTGATATCCAAATAATGTGCATTGGCACGCAAGCATGCTTCCATCATCGGAACGGCGGTCGCTGAGAATGGCCCTGCGCAATGCAGAACCAAGCCATGGCCTTTGATCTGAGCAAGTAACCGTACTTCGTCTTCGAGTCCAAACACCCGAGCTTCAAGACCCAACTCCCGAGCCAGGGCTTCAACTTTGTCTCGGCTACGTCCCGCCAGCACAGGTTTAAGCCCACGTTTTACAGCATCACGAGCGATCAACTCGCCGGTGTAGCCGTTGGCTCCATAAATCATCCATTTCATCTGCGTATCAAAGTTGTCTTGCTGACTCATGCATGGCTCCCGAGTGGATTAGTGACGAGCGTTATTGCCTTGCTCATTCAGCATCAGACGCTAGCGTTAAAGTCAGGTTGAGGGTCAAGTTGAAGTGAGCAGCTACCAGTGGAAATTATTTGCAGAGGCGGGGTTGACCTTAAAGCGAGGTTTAAGGTGAGCATGCGCCGACCTGCTTGATTGATGGAACCCGGATGATGCTCAAGACCTTTATTTCCTATGCGTTGGTACTGATAGGTAGCGCTTTCATGACATTTGCAAATGCTGACACCGCCCCTTCCACAATGACTGCCAAGAATCGCCAAATTCTGGTGATTCTGACCAACCACTCCAGCTATCCCTCACGAACCGATACGACGGGGTTGTGGCTGACTGAGCTGACGCATTTCACCGACGTAGTGGAGGCAGCTGGCTACAGCACAGTTTTTGCCAGTCCCAAAGGCGGTGCGGTGCCTCTAGATGAGCGCAGCCTCGGTTGGCTGTACATGGACAAGGCCGCCCGAGAGCATTTGCAGTCCCCTGCCTTTCGCGCTCGCCTGCAAAACACACTGCCGATCGCCGATGTCGATCCGTCCCAGTTCAGCGTCATCTACTTCACCGGGGGCCATGGGGTGATGTGGGACTTCCCCAATAATCCCGACCTGCGGCGTGTCGCCGAAACTATCTACAACCAAGGTGGCATCGTCTCGGCCGTCTGCCATGGCGTTGCGGGTCTGTTGGATCTGAAGGATGAACAAGGCCAGTTGATCATCAAAGGGAAGAACATCACCGGTTTCTCTGATCGCGAAGAGCTGTTCTCCGGCATGAAAAGCCAGGTGCCCTTCTTCCTTGAGGACAAGTTGGTGAGCCAAGGTGCGCGGTACCGCAAGGGCTGGCTGCCATTCACGTCATTCGCCATCACTGATGGAAGGCTTGTCACCGGCCAAAACCCTCAATCGCCCAATGCCGTAGCTGAAGCCGTGATGGCGGTGCTCTCAGGCGACAACGTAGCTCGCTGAACCCTCAAGTAGTTCCCACCACCCGGAGAAAGACCGATTGAAACTCGCAAGCGCCGTATTAACAGGATTGCTGTTCAGCTCAATTGCCAACCATGCGTTGGCGGGGACGCCTGAAATGCTCAGCCCGACTGAAACCAACACAATCGATATCGCAGGCCACACAGTGCCGGTCGTCAAGGGCGGCTTGTACGACCGTTATCGCTCGAATCCTCCCTTGTCGGTGATTGCAGCAGAACTGCCGGGTGTTGATTTGAGCTGGTTCAAAGGACTGGAAAAGCACAAGGTAGACATTGGCTTCGAGTCATACTCTCCGAACTTTTATTACCAGAACAGTCGGGTAACGGCTGTCTACACGGCCGACCTGGACGCACTTCGGGCATTGATGCCGCCGGAAGTATTGGCAACCGTACACCCCCTGCAAATCTGGCCGGGTCGCGGCTTGATTGCGTTCACCGCGTACACCTATGAGCATTGTGATAACGACGCCTATAACGAAGTGGCCGTGTCGATCATCACCAACAAGCCAGGCAAAGCCAATCTGGGTCCGTTCACACTGATTGGCCAGTCGATGTCTGGCGACTTCTGGGGCTATGTGCTCAAGCTGCCGGTGAATACCGAGCTTGCACGGGTGCGCGGTGTCGTCGGTTACAACCTGCCTAAATGGCTGACCGGTATTGACCGCAAAGAAGATGCCCAATCTGTGGTCTATAACATCACCGACAGCCAGACCGGAAAAGTCGACGTGTCCTTCAAAGCGAAGAAACTCGACAACCTCTCTCGCGATGTCGATATCGTCACCAGCAGCTTCACCAATCTCGATCATCAGGGCCAACTGGCATACGGGTATGCGGTTTCCCGCCAGCTCAGTCACGGCTCCAGCCGCGACGCTGATTCGGCCACCCTCACGCTGGGCGACGGCAGTCTGTCGAATTACCTCCGTGCCCTGAAGCTGGGGAAAATGATGAAGTACGAATACGTGCCAGAGTTCCAGAGTGCGCTTTATGCGCCCAAGCCACTCGCCAGCCTGATTGGCGAGCGCTGAGACCTTTTGCGCCTGTCAGGCTCCGGAAGCCTGACGGGTGTGTTTTTTTGTAGAAGACGTTACCGCGGGCCTATCTGAAGCTTTGCCAACCCCCTCTTCACGCAGACGATTTATCAGCATTTGAGCATTATCCCCACACGCCATGCCCTCGGGTTTATCTTCGATGCCCTTGATGACGAGCAGAAGTTGAGCTTTGTTTTGCGCTAGCCGCTCCTGCAGAACGCTGATTTCTTCCACCTTTTGCTTGAGTCCAGTGAGCAACTCGTCGTGCCGCCAGCCACTGGCATTCATCGGCATCAGTTGCCGAATCTCCTCCAATGAGAAACCTGCCGCTTGTGCGCCGGTGATGAGTTCCAATACCCATTCGGTATCGGGCGCGTAGTCCCTGTAGCCATTGGCCTTGCGCTCAACAGAGCTGATCAAGCCACTGGCCTCATAGAAACGGATGCGTGACGGTGCCAGTCCGCTGATTTTCGCCAGTTCGCCTATTCTCATACCTCACCCTGAAAAATCTATTGACCTTAAAGTTGACTTTAAACCTAAAGTCATCGGGCGGCCAAGCGCAACGTGTGACTTGGTCGTCATGGCGTTCGTGAGTAAGCGCAGGCTAATCCAGCAACGCACTCTGAACTGCCTACCGGAAGGGCTGCATTCTGTTAACTCAAGGCCATGATCGGAACGCGATTCGATGAAGGCCTCCACTTCATTCAGGAGATACGAACATGGGGTATGTCACTACAAGAGATGGTGTTGAAATCTTCTACAAAGACTGGGGGCCACGCGATGCCCAGGTCATCTTTTTTCACCACGGATGGCCACTGAGCGCGGATGATTGGGACGCGCAAATGCTCTTTTTCCTGGGTGCAGGTTACCGGGTTGTAGCACACGATCGGCGCGGTCACGGGCGATCCAGCCAGGTCTGGGATGGACACGACATGGACCACTACGCCGACGACGTCGCGGCCGTAGTTGATCACCTGGGTGTACAAGGCGCAGTTCACGTCGGGCACTCCACCGGCGGCGGCGAAGTCGTTCACTATATCGCTCGCCATGGCGAAGACCGAGTCTCGAAAGCGGCCATCATCAGTGCCGTGCCACCGCTGATGGTCCAGACACCGAACAATCCTGGCGGCCTGCCGAAGTCAGTGTTCGACGACTTGCAGGCACAACTGAAAGCCAACCGGGCACAGTTTTACCACGACGTTCCTGCAGGGCCTTTCTACGGCTATAACCGCCCGGGTGCAAAGACCTCCGAGGGCATTGTCTTGAACTGGTGGCGACAAGGCATGATGGGATGTGCACAGGCACACTATGATGGGATCGTGGCGTTTTCTCAGACTGACTTCACCGAAGACTTGAAGAGCATCAAGATCCCCGTCCTGGTAATGCATGGTGATGATGACCAGATCGTGCCTTATGAAAATGCAGGGGTTTTGTCGGCCAAACTTCTGCAAAACAGTACGTTGAAAATCTACCCGGGCTTCCCTCATGGAATGCCGACAACCAACGCCGAGACGATTAACGCAGATCTGCTGGCGTTCGTGCGGAGCTAAAAAATGGGGCGGGTTAATCCCGCCCTTTTTCCCCTTGCGACTCCAAGATCAGATTTTGAATTTCGCAAAGTGCATAAGAAATGCGTTAACTGATTGTCCGCTTTTGGCCGAAAGCGATCACTCATGACCGCTCCTTTCGATTCAAAAGCAGCCCGCTGTATGTATGCATAAAAACGGATCCCTCCGCCTATTAGTTATTAAATCGTCCGATCCAAAACCCTCGCATTCCACAACGCCCGATACCGCTCCCGCCACCCCGGACTCCCCTTATCCAACCACTCCAACGTCGCCTCAATACTCTCAGGGCTGATGATGAAGTGGTTGATATGCTCCTCGATCCGCTCTTCCGATAGATGCAGCGAGTCCAGATAACCATTGAAAGAATCCGCCAACACCACATATTCATCGCCCTCCTGACGACGCCCAGTCCAGGCAGGTAAGCCCGCCACCATCGCCGCCACGTCCTGGCGCCCTTCCCGCAAATCCAGCAGCAGGATACTTGCGCCGCCATCGCGACCGATCGGCAACAATCCCGTTGCGGGGAAGCCTGGCTGTGCCCGCAGTTGCTCCAGTTCAAAGGGATTGGATTCATACTCTTGGTCCGGATCCAGCCCGTACAGCGAAAAACTGAGCAATTCCTCATCGCCATTGGCGAGCGTGGCCAGCACATCGTATTCCACGTAGGCGCCGTTGCAGGTCTTGAGGAACTGGCGATAGTCGTCCGGCAAGCGGGCGCCCAGGCTGGCTTCCAGTTGCGCGATAGCCTGGTCGGTGGCGCCTTCACGGGTGTCTTCGAGGATGAGTCCGCGGTAGTCAGTCATTGATATCTCGAAAGGTATTGGGTGGGATGGGGTACCAAATCTAGCGACCGTTCACTTGGGCATTTTGTGGGGGCGACTCCATTCGGTATCACACCACACTCGCCCGATGCAGGCTGCTCATGTGCCCTACCCCCGCCGCCTTCAAACGGCTCACCAGATCCTCCCGCGCCGCTCGCCCACCGGAACGGACGTATTCCAGCTCCGCCGCCGTGATCAAGACCACCGGTACCAATCTGACCGGGGACAAGGGCATGTCATCCAGCTGGGTAGGGAAATCCGGCTCGGGGGCGCCGAGCAGGACGCCGGTGGAGTCGTCATCGGTCACGAAGAGCTTGGGCAGTTGATCGCTCATGTGGTGCGATTGGCTGAGCCCGGGAAGCTCAAGGGATAGCGCCCCGTACTGGTCGAGTTGGTGGGTGATGCCGCCAGCGTCGGCCACCGTCTTGGCGACATGCTCCAGGAGCTCGAATGCCCAACTGCGCTTGAAAGGATCGACCTCACCCACGGGGCCGCGGGCGTGCTCGGGGATATCTGCGGTTTCGACGAACAATTCCATCTCGAAGCCGTTGCCCATTCCTTCAGTGTCATCGAATGGATCGGACAGGCCTTCGGTGGCGAGGATGATCGTGTCGCCACGGCGGACCACGCGGTAGGCCTGGCGGGTCGAAGGCCAGTATGGGCCGCCGGAAAAGCTCGGGCTGATCAGGTAGGAAAGGACATCCCGCTCGACCGTGCCGACAGAATTCCAATGACGATCCAGGCAAGCTTCGCCGGCTTCCCGGACGGCCAGGTTGGCCGCTTCAGCCTCGGTCAGGTTGCTCTGTTCGTGGGGTTGCGGCACGTCTTGGGCTTGGGGCTCAGGACTTTTCGACGAACCGAGGAGCTTCTTGAAGAAATTCATGGGCGTTCCTTGCTGGATTTCGCTCGGCCTCTCTCGTCTCAGCACTCACTGATCCGATGGCTGGCGTGGCGTGCATTGTGGCGTGTTGGCCTGGATATGAAAACGCGGGCAGGCACTTGCGAGCAGTTTCGACGAAAGGCGTGACAATCAGGCTATACACCGTCAGGTAACGCTGGTGGTCCTGTTCTCCGGTGCCGAAACGCAAATGTTCGGGCTGCGAACGGGTGACATAGAGCGTGCCGAACATCCAGTCCCATAGCGACAGGTTGACGCCGAAATTGCGGTTGAAATGACGGGGCGCATCGCTGTGGTGGATCTGGTGCTGGGCCGGACTGTTCAGCACGTGTTCCAGCACCGGGCCAAAGGACAGCCAGACATGGGTGTGACGCAAATTCGCCGCCAGGCCATTGAAAATGAACACCAGGTACGTCACACCGAACAACGTGTAGCGACTGATCTCCCCCCCACAGGCATACCAGAAACCACCCGCGAACAGGCCCAGGCAGGCGGTGATACCGAGTTTCTCGACGATCTTCTCCACGAAATGCACACGACTCGCCGTGGCCGGCACCAGTACGGGCGCCGAATGATGAACCTTGTGAAAGGCCCAGAGCCAGCGCGAATGAAACGCCCGGTGCGCCCAGTAGTGGACGAAATCCTTCACCAGAAACACCCCCAGCCCATAGAACAACGCCAGCGAAAGGTTCTCCCCCAGACGCGGACGAGCGCCCCAGAGGTTGCTGAAAAAAGCCGAGTAATCTCCAGAGCGCAGAATGTACGGGTCCACCAGATGAACAATGGGCAACACCAAGGCAATCTTGAGAATGGCCCGTACGAAGTAGTAGCGATAATCCAGCAATGCCGAACGATGCAGATACACCTGGCTGCCACCGATGAATTGCCAGAACGAACGAGCATCGGTCAGGCGGCGGTGTTTTCTGAAACGAAACAGGCCATAGGCGACACCGTAGGAGGCGCAGAGAAACAGGACTCCGAACCGACCGTTCAGGTTGAAAATGCCGAGGAACTGCTGGGTGACGGGCGCGATGACCCACGCATTCAGGTGTTGGTAGACAAGGGAAAACGCATCCACGAAATGCCGGCCTCTGTCGAAGGAGCGGTATTGTAAATCAGTCGCGTTGGGCTCGGCTTGGGTTTTCAGGCATTTTCTGGGGGTGGCCGCTCAAAAGAATCTAGGGGCGGCCCGATCTAACGCGACGCATATGAATGAGTGCGGTTCTACGATTATCTGGAGAAACTCGCTCTTCGACAGCGAAGGGCAAAAAGCCCAACTTTGGATAAAGCAGCAAGCCTGCCGTATTTTCATTGAAACACGATACTTGCACCTCAGTGGCGTCATAGCGGTCGAACGCCAGGGCCGTCATCGTTTCCACAAGAAAGGTTGCAACGCCTTTACCTCGAGCCTCTTGGGCAACGATGACATTGCCGATACAGCAAACCCCACCTTTTTCAGCCCGATAGAAGTTAGCAAAACCAACGACACGGTTCCCAGCCTCGATGATCGTCGAATCGAATCGTTGAGCGATGGCGTCAGACATCTGAGCCTCAGTCAGAGGGTATTGAGCTTTCGGGAACATATAGAACAGTTCCCGAGCGTCCTGCGCCAAACTACAGAGGGTCTTGATGTCATCAGCCATCACTGGCCTGCTTTGCAATATCATTGGGTGTCCTTGAGATCTATGCACTTGGTGCCTTGGCTCACCTGATTTTGCTCAAACATCTGTCGGGGCGCCAGGACCGGACCGATTCCAAAAGGATGAATATGACATTGACGGTCGAACGGTTGGTCAGGATAGCAATGACCAATCCAATCAACGCGCATATCACCTCGCGCCTACCTTCACTCGGTTTGAATCAATGCATGCTCACCGCTGGCTGCCTGTTCCAAGCCGTCTGGAATCTTCAGTCGCAACGGCCACCGGCTTGGGGCGTGAAGGATTACGACGTTTTTTACTTCGACCCTGACCGGTCTTGGGAAGCCGAGAATGAAGTGATCAACGCCGCCCAGCGTCTCTTCCAGGACCTGGACGTCAACATCGAGGTCAAGAACCAGGCCCGCGTCCACCTTTGGTACGGTCAGCGGTTTGGCAAGCCATATCCTCAGCTTCAGTCGGCCAAGGATGGCATTGATCGTTACTTGATTGCGGGGACGTGTATCGGGTTGGATGTTGAAACCGGTGACGTCTATGCGCCCTATGGCCTGGACGACATAGAGCAAGGTGTTCTTCGTATCAATCCAAAGAACCCCCAGCCAGATTTGTTCGATGAGAAGGCGAAAAGTTATCAGGCTCGCTGGCCGTGGCTCAGGATCATGGAGACCAGAGGCGTTCGCTGATCCGACTCAGCCTTGGCTCATCGTCCCCGAAAAACTTGCCTCCACCGGCCCGATAAGAAAAACCGCCCCCACGCCATCCCATCGCACCGTCACGCTTCCACCATCACATTCAACTTCAACGGTGCTGTCCAACAAACCACGACGAATCCCGTTAACAACCGCCCCACACGAACAAGAGCCTGAACCCAGCGCAATACCCGCCCCGCGCTCCCAAATACGCAACCGAACACGCGTGCGATCAATGATCTGTACGAAATGCACGTTGGTCTTGAGCGGGAACAGCGCGTTGGTTTCGATGGCCGGGCCGATCGTCGCGATATCCACGCTAGCCAGGTCATCGACAAAATAGGTGCAGTGAGGATTTCCCATGCTGCACGCGGCTGGACTGCCGGCCAGTGGCAAGGCAGCGGTGTCCAGTTCCTACGCTAAAGGAATGTCCGACCAGCCGAAAAGCGGCACACCCATGTCGACGGAAATGTCGCCGGTTGGGGTACGTTCGCAAGTAAGCAACCCACGGTTAGTGCGCAAGGCCACCGAAGTAACATTAGCTTCGCGCATGAGCAGGTCCGCAGCCCCCCGCGTCGCGCTGCCACAAACGTCCAGCGCGGAGCCATCTGCGTTCCAGAACATCACACGCGCATCGGCATCGTCGCAATCGAGCAGTACCGCCAGTTGATTGAACCCAACACCTCGGTTCCGATCCCCCATGCGCCGGGCCATGGCACTTGTCACCGGGTTGGCCGAATTTCGCGAGTCGACAATGACGAAGTCATCGCCATTGGCATGCATTTTATGAAAGCTCAGTTGCATGCAAACGCTCTGCTGGAAATGGAAATGGAATTGCCGTCGGGGTCTTTGGCGTTGGCAAAAGAGTAACCATCCGCCTTGTGGGTAGCGCCAAACTTCAGGCCCTGGGCCAGGCACTTTGCCTTGAAGCCCTCGACATCCTGGAGATCAAAGACCAGCTTTACGGTGACTTGTCCTGTTTTAACGGCCTTGCCCGCCGGGTGAACCATCAGGATCGCGCCGCCGTTTGCAGGGCTCAATTCGGTGACGCGGTCATCGGTTTTTTTTTCACGACTGAAGCCGAAATGACGCTCGTAAAAATCACAGGTCGCTTGAACGTCCCGGACATACAGCATGATTCGATTGAGTGACGGTTGCATGTGGTCTTCCTTGATCGCTGTTGAAGATGAAGCCCTTTGCACGAAGCATGATTGCCCAGTGCCTTGGCATCACGGGCACTCCAGCGCTTCAAACCGTCCGATCATAACCGCAGAGAACGATTACAGCTCAAGGCCAATCAACAAGCACCGCTTTCGGATCCCCCTGGCGCATCTGGGCCAGTTCAGCATCTGCCTTGGCTTGTGTCGCATGGCAGAACTCGAAAGCGTTCTGTGTCTTGCCGGTCGGTCCCTTGGCCTCGGCCATGCAAACAACAGCGCCGGGGGCACAAACGGCACTGTTGAGTTTGAAATCCCCCCAAACGCCGGGCTGTTCCTGCTTCACTTTGGCGATATAGCTTTTGAGTGAAGGTTGCATGTCGCTCGTCACTCCGGCGATCAATTTGACCGGGCTGACGGCAGCGCCGTACGTATGCTGGGTGGTCAGCACGGCAGTGCAATACATTGCATTCGCCGGGATCGCAGCCGCTACACCGTTCGCCATCACCGTTGGGGTCATCGAGACTTGAGTGCCGCCAGGCCCCACCAGAACCGGAACGACGCTAAACGCGTTGTTTCGCCATACTTTCAGACTCACCCGCGAGCCAATTGACGCTTTTGCAACGGCTACCCTGAAATCGATTGAATCGGCGATAGGCCGATCATCAACTGCCACGATCACGTCCTGAGGCACTATCCCGGCCTGTTGAGCACCACTACCCGGAACGGTCGCCAACACAACAACACCGGCAGGTGGCTGCGCCAAAGCCATGGCCCGCTTCGGATCGATGGTATCGATGCTGGCGCCGATCTTACCGCGAGGTAAATTGGCAAGCTGGCAACCCTTCTCAAGCCATACCTGGCTGGCCGCTTCTTTTCGAGCCGTGGCGACCTGCTTCATGATCGGCTCAGCGCTTGCCTGGTACATCGGCACCTCGCTGAGGGACATTTCGATGTACTCACAGGACTTGGAGCGATACCGGTCAGGTGTTTCCCGGGTCACCAGTTTTTGCAGGTCAATGGGCGGCAGGCCTTGGGGCACGGCGACCGTGGAAGTCGCGGGAGAGACGCTGGCAGAGTCCGCAGTCGCGACCGAGGAGACCACGTAGGCGCCGGCCGCCAGGCCTACGGCACTGGTCATTACGCTGGTGTCGACGCCACCCGGCATGGGAAGCAGCATCGCACCGACCACTGCGGCCTCACCGAGCCCACCATCAGAGGCACAGCCCGTCAGGCCAGTGAAAGACAGTACAACGGCGAGCCTGGCGCTTGATTTGAAGGCGGTAGCAAACATTTCGCTTCTCGGTGCTTGATTCGAATGGATCGTGCCGCATCATGGCAAAGTGCCTTTAAGTTGTATATCGAATGCACGTTTGCCCGGATGTCACTCGTCTCAATCACCACGACAGCACAGTGCCTGGTTGAGGTTGGACAGAATGATGGCCAAATAGTACCTTGCCTGGACCTGCCTAAACGTCACGACCTCAGAGAAGCCCATGTCGACAAAATGCCTTGCCGGAATGCTGGTGCTCCTCCCTCTCCTGGCGTCTTGCGTCAACCCCATGTACAGCGCCGCCGAGCGAGCCGAAACAGCGGAATACCTGCGCAAGGTCAGAGACCCGGCGACCTACTACGCCATGGATTGTGAAACGTTCCTGGCTACCAAACGGGGTTGGGAACAACATCCCAACATGGCGGCCGACCCCGTCAACCTGGTGATCCAACAGGTCGCCACACAACGCGACTGTTCCGCTGGCAGCGTCCCTGCGCCCAGTGCTGTTGCGGTGGCGCCAACGCCCGTGACGTCAGCGGCAATGCCCGTACCGATGTCTAATCAGTCGGGTGTATTGGGCCTGCACATCACCCCTGTGACACCAACGGTGGCTCGGCAATTCGGCTTAGCCGCGGTTAGCGGCGTCTTGGTCTTGGGGCCAGTGCCAGGAAGCGGCGCTGAAAAAGCAGGCATGTTGGCCGGCGATATCGTTTTGCAAATTGCCGGGACCTCGGTCAATAGCCCGGCCGAACTGACCGCTGTCGCCAGCCGTATTCGACCTGGTTTCACAGCGCCGCTGAAGGTATGGCGTTACCGGGCCCCCATCGACGTGCTGGTGGAAATAGGCGACTCATCGGGCTTGGCCCCCTCGGTGGCGCCTGCGGCTGTCGCTGCGCCGACGCGTCCCTTGGCCACTGCCGTCACTTCCCCGGCGAGCAATAGCGCAGCAAATATTTCGTTCTGTTTTGCCCTGTTCGAGGCCAGGCAAGTCCAGGGACTGAGCGACTATCCATCAAGAGGCCTCATCACCCCCGTCTGGCAAGGCCCGGCACTGACCGGCACACCGGCTCGCCTGGCCATGCCAGAGTTCCAGGCATTCACCCGGGCCCAAGGCTACGACGTGAAAATGCAACCGATGTTCTGCCAACCCATCGGCGCCAGCGAGCAGTGCCAGGCGATGGGATCGGAGAGTTTCATGCTGACCACTCGCAGTTTTACCGCGATGGTCAATTGCACTGAAACCTTGCAGGACGTAGAAACAACGCGCGGTCTACTGCTCAAACAGTGGCCTTATCTGCAGACCACCGCGTGGCGTCCCTTGGCGGGTCAGTAACCACCTCGAGGGGATGCTCTGGGCGACGTGGGAATCAGGTGTTCGATAAAGCTTTCGCTTTAAGCCATCCCTCACGCGTCATTTCCCAAACTTCCTTGAGCAATGTCCCACAGACAAAGTCCCCCTGCTGCGTCCCGATCATGCGCATGCCTTCGCGCTCCGAAATCCTGCGCGAAGCATCATTGCCCACCGCCTTGGGGACCTGCATGACGGGACGCTCCAGCGTTTCAAACCAATAGGCGTTGATCGTCTCGCACGCTTCGCTCATGTAGCCTTTCCCCTGCCATTGCGGCGCCAGCCAGAAACCCCGGTTGTTGCCGGGCTGGTCGTACAGGCTGATGCTGCCGATGCTCTGTGCCGGATTTTCGGCAAGACGGATCATCCAATGCCACTCGCGTCCGGCTGCAATCGCGCGGAGCGCATGGTCGCGCACGTACGTCAACGCACCGTCATCCGGGTAAGGCCAGGGCACGCGGCTATCCAGGTAACGGACCACTTCCCAGTGTGGAAATAACCGTTGAATCGCCGGCGCATCCGTCAGTTCAAGTGGGGTGAGGATGAGGCGGTGGGTTTGGAACGTGGGGATGGCTTCCAAGATGAATTCCTTTTCTAACGTTTACGTCCAGGGGAACTTCCCTATCGAAATTACTCGTTGACCTGCAGAACGGATGTCGGAAAAACCAGGTTGCACATCCAATCATGTCACTTCGCGGCCTACACTGGATGCGCTCAGCCCCATTGAACCGCATAAGGACATCACCTTGCGACAACTTACCCTCAGCGACAAAAAACTCCGAGGTACCCCCTTTAAAGTCGACGTTCATTGGTGGTTTGACGGGGAATCCGCGTGACAGTGAAGCCCCACTCAAACCTCATCGCCGGATTGGCCCTCGCAGTCGTCGCGACGCTGAGCTGGGCGTTGAACTTCATTGCGCCCTACGTCACCGGCGCCTACACGATCTATGACTTGATGATCGTCCGGTTCCTGATCGCCGGCACGCTGGGGCTGGGTGTCGTGCTGCTCTATCGCGCCCAACTTCGGCTCCTGCGCCGCGATCAAGTGCTTCTGGCCGCCGGCCTGGGCGTGATCGGCTACCTTGGCTATAGCGCCTGCATCGCCGCCGGCATCATCTTCGGCGGGCCGGTGCTGACCCCAGCCTTCATTGGAATGGTGCCGGTCTTGCTGGCACTGCTGGGCAACGCCACGACCAAGACCCTCCAATGGCGAAAGCTGGCGATCCCACTGGTTTTCTTGACGGTTGGTTTGCTGCTATCGAATCTCGGCGCCATCCATCAACCCGTTGCAAGCGATGGCTCGTGGCTGATGGGCTTGTTGTTTTCAATCGGTGCCGTGCTCCTGTGGCTCGCCTTCAGTTGGTTGAACCAGCGCGCCCTGCTAACGCTGCCACCCCATGCGGCAGGCGCATGGACGGGCCTGATGATGGCTGGCGCCGGAATCGGTACCTTGTGCTTGTTACCGGCGGTACAAACGCTCGACCTGCTCAAACTGCCGAGCCTGGGTTTTGGTGTCTCCGTTGCGGGGGATTTATATCTCTGGGGTTTCGTGATTGCGCTGATGTCATCCGTTGTCGGGGCCTGGGCCTGGAACGCCGCGTCCCGGCGTTTGCCCATGGTGCTTTCCGGACAATTGATCGCTTTGGAGTCGCTGTTCGCGACGCTGCTTGGCTTGTGGTTTCATGGTCGGCTGCCGACACTTCTGGAGATGTCAGGTCTTGCGGCTGTGCTTGTGGGAGTGATCATGGGGGTGCGGATCATCCTCAATTCCCGTGGATCGACAAGCGACCCTGCCCCTTGATCAGCAGACGATTGCCCTACTCCTTGTCTGGCTCTTTGACTGTCTTTCTGCGGGCCTTCGAAGCCATCACTTTGTATTCACCGGCGCCGGCCTCTTCCACTGAATGTGCAACCATGGAGTCACTGCGAAAACGGTCATACGTTGAGGTTTTCCTGACGGGAAGACGAACAGTTTCGATATGAGCCGCCTCTGCCGGGCCTGCGGTCAAGAAAGCACTCGGCTCCATCGCAAACCGCTCTGCCAGCGCGTACGCCATCTTGTGGCTGATAGGCCGATCGCCATTGAGGACCTTGGACACTGCCGTCTTATCGCCGATTTCAGGAAGGTCTGAACCCGTGAGCCCGTGCGTCTCCATCAGATCCTTGATCAATTGCACAGGCGTGCAGGTCGCCTCAAAAGCAGCATTCGATTCGCGAAACTGGTCGGAGTCGCGCTGGTAGGCCAGGATTTCATCCTCGAGTTCAACGAGAACTCTCTCCTCGGTCTTGCTCAGTTCGCGCCCGTCGGTGAGCTCATCGAGCAAATCGGTCGCACGCTCATAGTCGGCAGGGGTCTTGATGCCATGCACAAACTCACCGCGCAGGCGATCCAGTACGGCGTGTAGTTCGCCAAGCGTTGCGATCACGGTTTGAAAGTCGTTCCGGGCTGCGCTCATCGTCTTACCCCTTTGTTTCTTGCATACCAGACATTGGCAACATCGTAATCGGCATGCGTGTAGATGTGTTTGACGTAGAACTTCTGCCGGGCGTAGTTGACTCCGCCTATCACCCTGAGGTTATTGCCACCTACGTCGATCACCACCCAATTCATTACGGCTCTGGGCTTGAACAAGTCGACACCGTGCGTACCGAAAAGCTTTTGCAGGTCCGCGAACGCCTTGGGGCGAGCCATCTTCAAAATGCGCAGGCAACGATCAAGCCCGGCCTTGTCGTTTGGGTACAAAATCGCAGCGTCGTCAAAACGTGATGGCGTGAGTATATCCATGGGCGTCCTTGTCTTTGAGCCGATGGTACTCTGGTTGTGTTTTTTCACAACTACGGTTTATTGGCGGCAACTGGACTCATACTGTGGCAAGCAGACGATTGGGCCTGCAGCATTGGGCCATACGGGTTATCACCTACACATCCCGAGACAAAAACATGAACCCTGTCGACCCGACCCGCCTGAAAATCTGGCAAGCCCTTTCATCTCTCTTCCTGGATACCGAGATCGACGAGTTGACCTACGATTACATCGCTCGCGTGGTCGTTGAAACCGATTATTCGCCAAAGGAAATCCACAGCATCCTGTGGAATGAAGTATTCCCGGTGCTCGAAGCCAACCTCAGGTCCGTTGCGGGTGAATGGGCGGGATGGACGGATGAGTGGCTGCTGGAGCACCTCAGTGCAAGCGATGGGATTGAGCCCAGGAAAGGCCGCGGCAGCATTGCCAAGGAGATTGTCAGGTGTTGGAGCCAGGTCGCGACGCGGCTCCCACCCGGATATGACTGACGCGATGCATCGCCCCTTCAAGCTTCCCCGAAGAGGCACCCGTTCAACCCGTCACACACCCCAACGGCACCTTCCCGGCAAAACTATCCACCAGACTCGCCACCACCATCTCCCCCATCCGCGTGCGGGTCTGCAACGTCGCACTCGCGCGGTGGGGTTGCAGCACCACCTGTTCATTACCAAACAATGCCTCAGGCACATGCGGCTCATCGACAAACACATCCAGCGCCGCACCGGCGATTTCCCCGGCGGTCAGCGCCACCACCAGGTCGGCCTCGTTAACCAGTTTGCCGCGGGCCACGTTGATCAGGTAGCCGCCCTTGCCCAGCGCTTGCAGCACCTCGGCATCGATGATGGCTTCAGCCTTGTCGGCAGCCGCCGCGAGGATCAGGGCGTCGCTGTCGCGGGCCAGTTGCTTGAGGTCGGCGACGTAGGTGTGGTTCACGTCGCTCATGGGCTGCAGGTCGGTGTAGCTGATCGGGCAACCGAACGCGGCGGCGCGGGTTGCCACGGCGCGACCGACCCGCCCCATGCCGACAATGCCGATGCGCATGCCGGATACTTGGCGGGCCAATGGCAGTGGGGCCAATGGCGTCGGGCTCTGGGGCCATTGGCCGGAGCGCACGTAGCGATCACTGGTGCAGAGGCCGCGGCACACGGCAATCAATAAGCCGATGGCCAGGTCGGCAACGTCTTCGGTCAGCGCGCCAATGGTGGCGGTCACGCGGATTCCGCGATCCCTGGCGTAGGCCAGGTCAACGGCATCGGTACCGACGCCGTTGACCGCCACCACTTCCAGCTTGGGCAGTTGTGCCATGAGCGCCTGGCTGATGCCGGTGTGCCCGCCAGTGATCACGCCACGAATATTGGCACCGTGCTCTTGTAGATAGGCTTGTTTGTCGGCCTGTTCGAAATAGCGCCGCACCGTGAACAATTCGTTGAGCCGGGCGTTGATTTCAGGGATCAGAATCGGGCTGAGCTGCAAGACTTCTGGCTTCATGTAGACCTCGTAACGAAATAGGAAAAAACTGATTCAAGCGCAATCAAGACGTGCTCGAACCAATGTGGCGAGGGAGCTCGCTCCCGCAGGGCTGCGCAGCGGCCCCACTTCTTTTTGAGCGCTTCGCGCTCAAGCAGGAACAACCTCCCTCGCCACGGATGCGCGTCCTCAAATGAACAGCACGCCGGCTCAACCGCGACCGGCAAACGGCATGGCCGTGGCCATGACTGTCATGTTCAAAACGTTGGCCGACAACGGCAGGCCGGCGATGTAGCGCACCGCGTCGGCCACGTGCTTGACGTCCACCATCGGCTCCACAGCGATGGTGCCGTTGGCCTGGCGTACGCCTTTGGTCATGCGCACCGACATTTCGGTGAGGGCGTTGCCGATGTCGATCTGGCTGCAGGCAATGTTGTATTCACGCCCGTCCAGGGCCAGGGATTTGGTCAGCCCCAGCACTGCGTGTTTACTGGCGGTGTAGGCACTGCTGAATGGCCGCGGAGTGTGGGCCGAAATCGAACCGTTGTTGATGATCCGTCCACCCTGGGGCTGTTGTCGGCGCATCAGGCCGAAGGCGCCACGGGCGCAGAGGAAGACACCGTTGAGGTTGGTGTCGATCACGTTTCGCCACTGCTCGAACGTCAGCTCATCCAGCGGCACGGCAGGCGCGTTGACCCCGGCGTTGTTGAACACCACGTCGAGGCGTCCGTAGACCTCGGCGATGGTTGCAAACAACCCATCGACACTGGCCGGATCACGCACATCGGTGGGCACCGCCAAGGCTTCGCGGCCCTGGCTGGCCGCCAATTCGGCCAATGCTTGCAACGGTTCTGGACGGCGGCCGGCCAATACCAGCGTGTAGCCGTCTTCCATCAGGCCCAGGGCCACCGCACGGCCAATCCCGCTGCCGGCACCGGTCACCAAGGCCACTTTCAATGTGTTGGACATGTGGGTTCTCCCCTCTCGAAATCAGTAAGACAAACGCGGACTCAAGGTCGCGGACCAACGCGCATTTCCAGTTGACCGATGCCGTCGATGCCGGCGCTGATGACATCGCCCGGCTGTAGCACATCGACGCCGGCCGGGCTGCCGGTCATGATCAGGTCGCCGGCCCGCAGCGCCACCGACTGGGAGATGCGGGCGATGACTTCACTGACCGACCAGATCTGACTATCGAGGCTGTCGCGCTGGCGCTCTTCGCCGTTCACGTTCAGCCACAACTCGCCTTCGGGGTGCCCCGCCCGCGAGACCGGCACGATGGCGGTCATTGGCGCGGCGCCGTCGAACACCTTGGCGCCCTCCCACGGCAAACCGTTGCGCTTGGCCATGCGCTGGACGTCACGCCGGGTCAGATCCAGGCCGGCGGCATAACCCCAGACATAGGCCAGCGCCTGGCTTTCCGGGATATGAGCGCCGCCCTCGCCGATGGCCACGACCAGTTCGATTTCGTGGACAAACTCCTCGGTCACCGATGGAAACGCCACTTCGCCGACCGCCTCCACCACGCTGCTGGCAGGTTTCATGAAAAACACCGGTGGCACCCGGGACTCACCCTGGGTATCAGGCCAAGGGTAGTTGCGACCGACGCAAAAGACCCGGCCGACGGGAAAACGCTGTTGGGTGCCGACAACCGGCAAGGTCACTGGCAGGTCCGGGGTAAAGACATACTCGAGCATGTTCATCCTGATAAAAGTCCTGTTGGAAGCGTCAGCGTACGGCGGCAATCCGTGGCGAAGTTGGAGGAATGCCGCCTCGTGTTGGAGAAAAACGGTTTTTTCCGGGTTCAGCGCGCCTTGAGCTCAATGCGATACAAGCGGCCGAGCAGCAACGAATAGGACAAGGTGCCGACCAGCGCCACACCGCCGATGAACCAGAAGGCCAAGGCAAATGAACCGGTCTTGTGGACGATTGCGCCAATCACGATGGGGGTGACGATGCCGCCGATGTTAGCCGCCAGGCTGGTGATCCCGCCGGTCAGTCCGATCAGTTCCTTGGGCGCCACTTCCGACACCGCCGCCCACGAGGACGAAGCGATGCCCTGGGCGAAGAATGCAATCGTCAGCACGGCGATGCAGATCACGTTGGAATCGGTGAAATTCACCAGCACGATGGACATGCCCAGCATCGAGCCGACCACCAGCGGCAACTTGCGGGCAAAAGACAGCGAATAGCCGCGACGGATCAGCAGGTCGGAGACGATCCCGGCGAGCAGGATACCCACCGTCGCGCCCACGAACGGCAGCACGGCGAAGATCCCGGCCTTGATCATGGTCAGTTGACGCTCTTCGATCAGGTACGTGGGGAACCAGGTGAGAAAGAAGTACAGCGCCGACGTGCTGGCGAACTTACCGATGCAAATCGCCCAGACCTGCCGATAGCTGAACAGCTCGGCGATCTGCCGCCAGTTGAACCGCGTGCGCTCTTGACTGCTCTTGACCAGCCCGCCCCCGGCTTCGATGTACTTGAGTTCTTCCTTGCTGACTTTCTTGCAGTTCAACGGGTCGCGATACAGGAACAGCCAGGCCACACCGAAAACGATGCCGAGTGCGCCGGTGCTGTAGAACACATGGCGCCAGTCGTAGGTGGTCGCCAACCAAAGCAGCGCGCCGGTAAACAGCGCCGTGCCCAGGTACTGGCCGCAGACGTAGATGCTGCTGGCTAGGCCCCGCTCACGCGCCGGGAACCACACCGTGACCGCACGGCTGTTGGCCGGGAACGCCGGCGCTTCCATCGCGCCGACCGCCAGGCGCAGGCCGAACAGCGAAGCGAACCCCGTGGCCAAGCCTTGGCACACGGTAACGGTCGACCAACTGATCAGCGACACCCCGTAGGTGAAGCGAGAACCAAAGCGATCGGCGATGAACCCGGCGGGCACCAGCGCAATGGCGTAGGTCCAGGCAAATGCAGAAAAAATCAGGCCCATTTCGATCTTGTCCAGGCCCAGGTCCTTGGCGAGGAATGGTGCGGCAATCGAGATGTTTACCCGGTCGATGTAGTTGATGATCGTTGCGATCAGCAGCAACGACAGCATGAACCAACGCCGCCGCGACGGCAGGCGCTCGGGCACTACGGCGTCCCGAGCGCCGGCAATCACCGGCGTTGCGGTGGCCTGGGAGGTGTGGGAGTTCGACATGAAAAACCTCGTTATTGTTAGAAGAGTCGAAATGTCTACGAGCAGCCGAAGCCATTGCCCTCGATGCCGGGGCAAAACAATCGCTACTGGAATGAGAGGCGTGGACAGCCGATGTCAGATGTTCGAAAACGCTCTGCAACAGGATCTGTCGAGGGAGGTGCCGGGAGGATCAGCGAGGAATCGAAATAGCTTCATGATGTGCGCACCTTTGGATTTGTTTTTGGATAAGGTCGGGTTGCGTGGCCTCAACAGTGGTCGTACAACCATCCAAAATCAACCAAGGCGTTAGATCATTTTTCCCCGTAAAAACAGCGTCGGAGGAACCTGTCCAAAAAAATCAAATCTGCTGTTTTTTTCATCCTCTTTTTAAATTAAATCTAACCCTATGTTTTTAAAGAAAAAACTATAGATCCAGTGGCTTATCGTTTTTGGACAGCCGCCCTTCTCCTTCAGGACTGCGAAAATTCACTCACAGCGCCTCATCATCGTATAAGTTCTTGAAAGTCGGCCAGATGCACCGTCACAATCCGCTTCATAGTCGTCGCCATGCACCTGTAGAGGATTCCCAGGAGATGTCAACACCGAGCCGAGTCCCTACCTACGTCATGCAGCAACGCAGCGAATTGACGGACTTTTACATCCGCGACAAAAAGGGCCGGCGCGCCGAAACCAGCCCCCATCGCCACGAGTACTTCCAGATCCAGATCAACCTCGGCGGCGACACCGTGCAGCACATTGGTAACGTCGAGCGCCCGTTTCCACGCAACACCCTGGCCTTCATCCTGCCCCACCGCGTGCATGTGATCCCGCACCCGGCCGAGAGCAATTTCATGGTGATCAATTTTTCCCAGACCTTTCTTCTGCCGCATTTGCAGTGCGACCCAATGGACCTGGAAGAAGTCTCGATTCTGCTGGCGCCCGAACTTTCGCCGTTCCGCTTCCAGGAACACCTGGACTTCATTCTGGGCGATGAGGACTTCGCCAAAGTCTGCGCCCTGATCGAACAGATGCGAGTACTGGACGAGAACCGCCAGTTCGGCACCCGCGAGATGCTCAAGGGCTTGCTGCTGCAATTGATCGGCAGCGTCTGCGCCTTGTACGCCGAGCCGCTCAAGCGCCTGGCCGAAGAGAACGCCGCCGAAGTCAGCCGGCGCGATGCCCTGGGCCGGATGTCCGAATACCTGCGCAAGAACATCGCCGACCCCGACCTCAACCTGATCAAGGTGGCAGCGGCGACGTACTTGTCCCCCACATACCTGACTCACTGGCTGCGCAAGGAAATCGGCAAGACCTTCACCGAGCTGGTACTTGAACGTCGAATGCACGCGGCGCGCAATTACCTGCTCAACGGCACGCGCCCGGTGGGTGAAGTGGCGAGGTTGTGCGGGTTTGCCGACGAAGCTTACTTCTCCCGGCGCTTTCGCCAGATACATGGCCAGCCGCCGGGGCAGTTCAGGCGCCAGCAACTGAATCCGGACAGTCCGCAGTTGCCGTTGAACAATGGCTAGCTGCATTCCACGCCATGAACCGGCATCGTCAGGTTATCTATACTGGCTTCCCGGACGAAAAACAGAGCGTGAATAATGCCCCACAAACCCAATCAAAACGCTCCCGTCATTTTGGTCCCTGCTCAACAAAGCGACGCGGACGCTCTGGTGAGTGTTCGAATCGAGGCCATGCGCGAAAGTCTGGAGCGTGTGGGGCGATTTGATCCAATACGCGCACGCGAGCGGTTCCTTAGTGGTTTCGAACCTCGCAACACGCGCCACATAGAGGTGTCGGGAGAGAGGGTTGGATTCGTTGTGGTCAAGCATCACAACAATGAGCTCCTGCTTGACCACTTGTATGTGAAACCAGAGGCGCAAGGGTCAGGAACAGGCTCTGCTGTCCTCGATCATATTTTCAAAGAAGCGGATGCGGCCGCGCTCCCGATAAGGGTTGGCGCCCTTAAAGAAAGCGCTTCGAATCGCTTTTATATCCGCCACGGTTTCCAATTCGTCGAAAGCAGTGAGTTCGACAATTATTATGTTCGGCAGAGCGTTGGTGAAACCTCAGGGTGAGTGGCGTTTGGGTTCAGAAAAGACTAGCCATTTCCGGTTTTTATTCTGGATCAAGCGTCGCTTTTGGGTTGCGCTGTGTGGAAAAGCGAACGGCTCCATGGAAATGCCAATCGAACCCCGCACAACGCCATAGGTCTGCTCCTGTATGACCCATCCGGAATTCAAGCCTATGTCCCCCCACCAAAGCCTGGTTTTACTTGCGCGCGGCGGTTATGCCGCTCGAGGCGTTATTTACCTGATCATCGGCATCTTCGCCTTGCTGGCGGCGCAAGACTCGAGCAAATCGAAGGACAGCCACAGCAGCCTGGAAGTATTGTTAAGCCAGCCATTCGGCCATGCTTTAGTCGGCCTGGTGGTGATGGGTCTACTTGCCTTCGCCGGATGGCGGGTGTTGCAGGCAACCCGTGATGTCGATCATCACGGTAAAGAACCCAAAGGCTTGGTGATTCGGGCAGGCTTGTTGGCGGGAGGTTTGATCAACGGCGCGCTGGCATTTTTTGCGTTGGGTTTGCTGATCAGCGGCCTCAAAAGCTCAGGCGGCTCAGGCGGCGATCAAACCCAGGACCTACTGGCGCGCCTGTTGTCCTGGGATCACTCGAATGTGCTGATTTACCTCATTGCACTGATACCGTTTGGCGTCGGCATTGCTCACATCATCAAGGGCTGGAAGGCGTCGTTCGAGAAGTACTTCGAAGCTGACGAGGACGTCATGCGGTATGTGCGCCCGGTGTCGCGCTTCGGTCTAATCGCCCGTGGCGTCGTCTTCATTGAAATCGCCGTGCTGCTCATCATCAGTGGCTCGACTTATAAAGCCATGGACCCACCCGGCATGAAAGACGCCCTCGATGCACTGCAAAACCTGCCGGCCGGTGGCGTGGTTTTAATGGTCATGGCGTTGGGGCTGATCGCGTTTTCGGTCTACAGCTTTTCCGAAGCGGCCTGGCGCAAGATAAACATGGATGTGCCTGGAATGTCGGGAACATAGCGTTATTTATTGCCGAACAGGTTTTACACGACGCAAAAGATCGTCCAGTACGTAGGTATCCAGAAAGGCGGTTACTTCAGTGACCCGGCCGTCCTTGAAGGTCATGTGCCAGAGGTAGGTGTTGTTGTAGGGCCTTTGATCCAGGGCTGTGGCCTTGCCGTTCCATAGAACGACCACGACATCGTCCTCGGCAATGATACTTTGGACGGTGGGAGAGATAGGGCTGGCCAGCCGAGCGCTGATCGGCTTAACGGCCCGCTCCATTAAATCGGTCTTGCTGTTATATACAGCAGACACCGGGCTTGATCCGGCAACAGTCCATACAGCGTCAGGCGCCAGCAGATCGAACACAGTGCCTTTGCCTTGTTGCCAGTTCGTGAAGGCTTGGCGCACCTGATGTGCATTGGCGTCTTGTGTCATTGTTTCCGACGCGTTAACTGTGTTGATCGAAAATAACAAACACAGTGCGGCAGCCTGAAGACGCATCGCCGAACTCATCCATATAGTCATGATCTTCTCTCACGCCCGTTGATAGGAATCTCTTCAAGAGAACCTTAACGGCTTGCGCCCAGAAGTCCGTGCTCAATACTGCTGCGGGGTTGCCTGATACTGTTTGGCGGTGCTCCAGCCAATTCAGCGCAAATGGTCAGTCATATCGGATCTCGCCATTCGTGGTGTTTTTCCAGTCCACGATTGAAAGGCCCTGGCAAAAGAATTGGAGTCTTCAAAACCCAAGAGGAAGGAGATCTCCGCGCTCGACATCGCCGTGGTACGCAGATAGTGATGTGCCAAAGAATCACGCAGTGCATCCAGTGTCTGCTGAAATGTCGTTCCCTCCTCCTGCAACCTGCGCTGGAGAGTGCGGGTACTGACCCCGAGTTTTCGGCTGACGGCCTGCATCGAGACTTCGCCCGCAGGTAACGTTTCAAGCAACGTGCTGCGCACCCGATCGACCATGCCAGAAGTCCTATCCAAGTCGGACAACCGTTGCCGTAGACTGGGCTCGAAAAACAACCACATCTTGTGGTTTTCCGTCAGGAAAGGCCGCTCGACGTCTGTGGTAGCGAATACTACGGTGGCCAACGGTGTGTTCATCACCGGCACGCCGAAGTAGGCGTGATACGCGTGGGACTTCAATTCAGGGGTTGGCGGCGATGGCCAACTCACTTGCAATGGTTGTACAGGACTGCGCGTTGCCAACCTTGCCAGTTGGACAAAGAAAACCAGTTTGAACGCCAAAAACACGCTCGGCGCCGGCTCCGTGGGATCCAGAAACTCCATCGTCACTGTCGTGTGCGCGCTGGTCCGCACGACCCGGATAGCCATGGGCGCAATCAACCTTACGTACTTGGCGATGCGATCCAGAGCACCGGCCATATTGGTGCTACACAGTGCAGCGAAAAGCTCTGGATCGAACCAGTCGGAAGACATGACATGGGCAATTTGCAACGGCGCTGGCAAGTCCGCATTGACAGTTTGCGCCTCCTCTTCTATCGCTCGCCATAGATTGAAGAAGTTCTTCGAATCCAAGCGCACGTTTTGCCGCGTAAACAAGTCGCCTGGCAGTTGTGCACGTCGCAGGACAGGAGCGGTCGCCAACCCAGCATCCTGCATTAATAACCGCCACCCTGGCCAAACCGAGTAATCCAAAGGTGAGCTGCGCTTGCCATTCATTGGAGTTCCACTTCCCACGCCCAACGTTGAGTTCAAACTGCAAGGGCTCAGTCTAGGTCGCCAATCACGCCATCACAACGGCGGATGGCGCCAAATAACCTTGGCGTCATTCGCAGTCAGGTTGGCGCGCTAGGCGAGTGCCAATCATCAAGAGAGCAAGCAATCTATGGCCTGATTCAACTCATTAGGCCACAACATGAAAAAGACAATTTTGATCACGGGTGCATCCTCCGGGTTTGGCTTGATGCTTGCGAAAACCCTTCATCAACAAGGCTTCTCTGTCATCGGTACCAGTCGCAACCCGGAAAAATATGCGAGTCACGTTCCATTCAAATTGTTGCGTCTCGACATCGCCGATGACAATTCCATCCAGACGTTCCCTGATGAACTGTTCAAACACACCCAGCACCTCGACGTGTTAGTGAACAATGCCGGCTACATGGTCACAGGGATCGCCGAGGAAACACCCATCGCGGCTGGCAGGCAGCAGTTCGAGACGAATTTCTGGGGTACCGTCAAGATAACGAACACCTTGCTCCCCTATTTCCGTAAGCAAAGAAGTGGTCAAATCATCACGGTCAGCTCAATCGTGGGCTTGATCGGGCCACCTAACCTTTCTTATTACTCAGCCTCAAAACACGCCGTCGAAGGGTATTTTAAATCCCTGCGTTTTGAGCTTGATCAGTTCAACATCAAGGTCAGCATGATTGAGCCGGTCTGGTTTAAAACCAATCTGGGCCACAACGCTTTCGTATCGACTGAAGGCAACATTACAGCCTACGATGCGTACCGAAAAAAAGTGAATGCCGCCACGCAAAAAGGCTTGGACGAGGCAGAAGCACCAGATGCAGTGGTCCATGCCATCACTAAACTTATCCGGGCTAAGGCACCGCAGTTCAGTAATCCGGTAGGAAAGATGAGCCGGATGATTGTATTTCTTCAAACCTACGCGCCGAAGATATTCGAGGGTTCAATATTGAAGAGCGTGACCTCTGCCAAATAACAGCATGGCGATTATAGGAGCCGACAATGAAATACTATCTGTGCAAGTACATCCCGCCACGTGCGGACTTCCTGGCTACCATGACCGCCGATGAGCGTGAATGGATGATGCAGCACGGCACCTACCTGAATGATCTCCTTGAACAGGGATTGGTCGTGGCTCATGGTCCCGTCATGGATGATTCCGGTGGTTACGGTGTCTCGTTGTATGAAATTGCCGACGATCGGGATATCGAGGCGATCACGTCGCAGGATCCTATTGTGAAGCATGGTGTAGGGCATTATGAGCACTACCCTATGCTTCATCTGAAGGCGCGTGGTTGACGAACCTGACGTAGCGGTCCGGGACGCCAAGGCCGAGACAAAATGCACAAGCAACAAAAAACCCCTGAAACTTACGCTTCAGGGGTTTTTAGTACGTCGAATTTGGCGGTGAAGGAGAGATTCGAACTCTCGATACAGTTTCCTGTATACACACTTTCCAGGCGTGCTCCTTAAGCCACTCGGACACTTCACCGTATCTCGGCAAACTGTTCAGTCTGTCGAGGCGCGCTAATGTAGTCGAAAGCTTTTCCGATGGCAAAGGTTTTTTTCAGAATTTTCATGTGGTTAAGGTGGTCGGGCATTTCAAACGCCTCGGAGCATGGCAAATCGGCCAATCTCTGGGTTTGTGTCTGCACTGCACTATAGATAAAGGCATGGCCGGTTGGGCGGGCCAGGTTGTTTGTGGGGCCTTGGGCTGACCGGTGAGTCAGTCACGGCGCTTTACCTGGCCTGCGACGGTGGGTAACGTCGGCGTCACTTCTCTTACAAGGAATAGCGTCATGAGCGACTTGATTGCCTACCATCTCGAAGACGGTATCGCGACCCTGACCTTGAACAACGGCAAGGTCAATGCCATCTCGCCGGATGTGATTGCCGCGTTCAACGCTGCGCTGGACCAGGCGACGGCGGATCGGGCGGTGGTGATCATTACCGGGCAGCCGGGGATTTTGTCCGGTGGTTACGATCTGAAGGTGATGACCGCCGGTCCCAAGGAAGCGGTGAGCCTGGTCACCGCTGGCTCGACGCTGGCCCGTCGCCTGTTGTCGCACCCCTTCCCTGTCGTTGTCGCGTGCCCCGGGCATGCGGTGGCCAAGGGTGCGTTCCTGCTGCTGTCGGCGGACTACCGCATCGGTGTGGAAGGACCGTTCAGCATCGGCCTGAACGAAGTGCAGATCGGCATGACCATGCACCACGCCGGTATCGAGCTGGCCCGTGATCGCCTGCGCAAGTCGGCGTTTCATCGCTCGGTGATCAATGCCGAGATGTTCAACCCGCAGAGCGCGGTGGATGCCGGTTTCCTCGACAAAGTGGTGTCGGCCGAAGAACTGCAGGGCGCGGCCCTGGAAGCGGCGCGTCAGTTGAAGAAAATCAACATGACCGCCCACAAGAACACCAAGCTGAAGGTTCGCAAGGCCCTGCTGGAAACGCTGGACAGCGCGATTTTGCTGGATCAGGAGCATATGGGCTGACGCTCCCTGGTCACTCAAGGCTTACACGGATCACCGTGGCGAGGGAGCTTGCTCCCGCTCGGCTGCGCCGTAGTCGTAAAAAACTGCATGCCGCTTTTTCATGATGCACTGCGGCGTGTGGTTTTGGGGCTGCTGCGCAGCCCAGCGGGAGCAAGCTCCCTCGCCACGGGGTAGTGACCTTCCTTAAACCCTCAGCACTGGGCATTTTTCCTACACGCCCCGTTTAAAAGTCCGCAACCGCTCTAGGCCGCTTCTGTCGCGCCATTTGGAAACATGCGCTTAAACATCGTCCATTTCCTACCTCTATAGGGGCAATTGCCGAAAACAGTGCACATCCGTACACTGCGCCACCTTTTGTCCCGATGGGGCCTGTAGATGCTGTTTGTATTGCGTATGTCGTTGATGGGCCTGCATTTTGTCCTGGCTGGCGTGCTCGGGGTGATTCTGGGCCTGTGCCGGCCGTTCAATCCGGACAACAGCCGTTTATGCGCAAGGTTGTACGCATTGCCGGCGATGTGCATTTTGCGTTTGCGGGTCCGGGCGCAGGTCGACACGCTGGTGGACAAGCCCAACGGCTGCGTCATCATCGCCAACCACCAATCCAACTATGACCTGTTCATGTTCGGCAACGTGGTGCCGCGCCGGACCGTGTGCATCGGCAAGAAGAGCCTGAAATGGGTGCCACTGTTCGGGCAATTGTTCTGGCTGGCGGGCAACGTGTTGATCGACCGCGGCAACGCGATCAAGGCGCGAAAGTCGATGCTGACCACCACCCATACCTTGCAGCATGAGGACACCTCGATCTGGGTTTTCCCGGAAGGCACGCGCAATCTGGGCGAGGACCTGCTGCCGTTCAAGAAAGGCGCATTCCAGATGGCAATAGCCGCCGGGGTGCCGATTATTCCGGTGTGCGTCAGCAGCTACATCAAGCATATGCGCCTCAATCGCTGGCGCAGCGGTGACATCCTCATACGCTCATTGCCGGCAATTCCTACAGCCGGGTTGAGCATGGATGACATGCCCCGGCTCATCGCCCAATGCCGTGAGCAGATGCGCGAGTGCATCGCGACAATGGACCGGCAGTTGCAAGCCGCCTGAATGGAAAACCCGCCTCTCGGCGGGTTTTCTTTTACCGCCGAACTCCGCGGATTTTGCTGACTCTCAAACTACAGGGCGCGTTAAGCTGGACGCTCCCTGTCACTGCCATTTTCCAATAAGAAGTGAACCACCATTATGGGTAGAGTCGTTGCTGCTGCGGTCTACAGCGCCGGAAAGAAAGTCACCAATATCACCCTCGACGAAGGCAGTGCCTGGGCTGCCAAACCTGGTCATTTTGTGTGGATCGGTCTCGAAGAACCCAGCGCCCTGGAGCTGACCAACCTGCAGCGTCAATTCAACCTGCATGAATTGGCGATCGAAGACGCCATGGAAAAACACAGCCGGCCCAAGCTGGAGACCTTTGGCGATGCGCTGTTTATTGTCACGTATTCGCCGATACGCAAGGACGGCAAGCTGCAGTTCATCGAAACCCATATCTTTGCTGGCAAGGGTTACATCATCACGGCTCGCAACGGGCACTCAGCGTCCTACGCCCACGTCCGGCAACGCTGTGAGGCACGTCCTCTCTTGCTGAAACACGGGGAAGATTTCGTCCTCTACGCCATCCTCGATTTCGTGATTGAAAACTACCAGCCCATGGGAGAAGCCATTCACGCCGAGATCGATGAGCTGGAGCGCAACGTCATGTGCAGCTCCCTGAACGAGCGGGATATCCAGAACCTGCACAGCTTGCGCCGCGACGTGTTGCGCCTGCGTCGCTACGCGGCGCCGATGGTGGAGATCAGTGAAGAGTTGCAGAGGTTGGACTTCCCCTTCATCGACAAGAACATGAGCCCGTATTTCCGCGATGTGCAGATTCATGTCACGCGGCAAATGGAAGACCTGGCGACCCTGGCCGACATCGCCAGCCAGACCATCGAAGTCGGCGTGCTGCTCGAAGCGTCGCGCCAGAGCGTAGTGCAGCGCAAGTTCGCGGCTTGGGCGGCGATCCTGGCGTTTCCCACGGCCGTGGCCGGGATCTATGGGATGAACTTCCAGGACATGCCGGAGTTGAGTTGGCAATACGGCTATTTTGCCGTGCTGGGGGTCATTGCGGTGGGATGCTCCTCGTTGTGGTGGAGCTTCAAGCGATCGGGGTGGTTGTAGGCAAACAGTGGGAGTTGTGTGGGATTCATCGCGAGCAAGCTCGCTCCCACAAAAGGTAACTCCCAATCCGAAACAACTGTGGGAGCGAGCTTGCTCGCGATGACGATGGCACATCCAACAGAATCGCCAACTGATCCACCGCTATCGCGAGCAGGCTCGCTCCCACATTAGATAGTGGTGATCTTCAGCCTTGGGTGGCTTCGGCCTGTGGCTTGTGAGCAACGAAACGCATCATCCACTCCGCCACCGTGGTGCCATGGTGCTCATGGGCGAGGCTCGCCACGCCCTGGCTGTAGATCTGCTCGCCGAGGTGTTGCTGGCGAATCTCCAGCAAGGCCCGGGAGTAATCGTGGATGAATTCCGGATGGCCCTGGAAGCACAGCACCTGGTCGTTGATGTGGTAGGCGGCGAACGGGCAGAAATCGCTGGAGGCGATGACGGTCGCGCTTTCGGGCAGTTCGGTGACCTGGTCCTGATGGCTGATCAACAAGGTCAGTTCTTCCATCACCGGGCTCATCCAAGGCGCCTTGGCGGCGAGTTTGTAGCGATGGGTGCCGACACCCCAGCCTTGGGTGGCGCGTTCAGTCTTGCCGCCCAGCAACAACGCCAACAATTGATGACCAAAGCACACGCCCAGCAATTTATCGCCGCGCTGGTAGCGCTCCAGCAAGTAGGTCTTGAGGGTTTGAATCCACGGGTCGGTGCCGAAGGAGTCAGCCTTGCTGCCGGTCACCAGATAAGCGTCGAACTGCTCGTCATCGCTGGGGTAATGCCCCTCCATCACGTTGTATACGACGAATTCGGCCGCAATGGGCTGCTGTGAAAACAGACGCTGGAACATCTGCCCGTAACCCTGATATTGGTCGACCAGTTCCGGACGCAGGATATCGGTTTCCAGAATGCAGATGCGTAGCGACATAAAAAATACCTGACACGATGATGGGAATATTGCACACCCCAGAGCCTGCCCTGAAACACGGTTCCAAGGCAAGCCCCTCCCCGGGTCTGTCAGAAAAGTTCATGCCTGGCGGCTTTCTCCAACAACAGGGTCGGCGGTGAGAAGCGCTCGCCGTATTGCTCAGCCAGATACTGGGCGCGGCCGACAAAGTCCTGCAAGCCGTATTGATTGATGAATTGCAGCGCACCGCCGGTCCAGGCCGCGAAGCCGATGCCGAAGATCGAGCCGACGTTGGCATCGGCCGTCGACGTCAGTACGCCCTCCTCCATGCAGCGCACGGTTTCCAGGGCCTGGATGAACAGCAGACGGTCACGGATATCCTGGGGGGAAATCTGCCCACCGGCTTTCTCGAAGCGGCTCTTGAGCAGCGGCCACAAGTACTTTTGCCCATTGGCCGGATAATCATAGAAACCGGCGCCAGCGGCCTTGCCGGGGCGTTTGTATTCGTTGAGCAGCAAATCAATTACGGCGAACGCCGGATGCTCCATCGGCCTTTTCCCTTCTGCACGCAGGTCCTTGGCGGTTTGCGCGCGGATATGGCTCATCAGGCTGAGGGAAACTTCGTCAGAGATCGCCAGAGGCCCGACTGGCATCCCGGCCTTGCGCGCTTCGGTCTCGATCATCGGCGCACTCACGCCCTCGCCGAGCATGGCGATGCCCTCGTTGGTAAAGGTGCCGAATACCCGGGACGTAAAGAAGCCACGACTGTCGTTGACCACAATCGGCGTCTTGTTGATCTGCAGGACAAAATCAAAACCCCGGGCCAGGGTCTCGTCACTGGTGCGCATGCCCTTGATGATCTCCACCAAGGGCATTTTTTCCACCGGGCTGAAAAAGTGCAGACCAATGAACTTCGTCGGGTCCGGCACGGCCATGGCCAGGCCGGTGATCGGCAAGGTCGAGGTGTTGGAGGCGATCACCGCATCATGTCCCACCACTGCCTGGGCGGCGGCCGACACGCAGGCTTTCAGGGCGCGATCTTCAAACACCGCTTCAATGATCAGGTCGCAACCGGCCAGGTCCGCGTCGCTGTCGGTGGTGCGAATCCGCGCCAACGTAGCTTCGCGCTGCTCGGCGGTGAGTTGGCCACGGGCGACTTTTTTATCCAGCAACGCCGCCGAACGGGCCTTGCCCTTCTCGGCGGCTGCCAGGTCGACATCCTTGAGTACCACGGCAACGCCGGCCACAGCACTGACATAGGCAATACCCGCCCCCATCATGCCCGCGCCGAGCACGCCGACTTTTTTCGTCAGATAAGGCGCAAAACCCTGTGGGCGAGAGCCGCCGGCCTTGATCTCGTTGAGCTGGAACCAGAAGGTACCGATCAGGTTCTTCGCCACCTGGCCGGTGGCCAGTTCGGTGAAGTAGCGGGTTTCGATCAGGTGGGCGGTGTCGAAATCAACCTGGGCGCCCTCCACCGCTGCGCAGAGGATTTTCTCCGGGGCCGGCAAACAGCCCTGGGTCTTGTTACGCAGGATCGAGGGGGCGATCGCCAACATTTGCCCGATTTTCGGGTCGGACGGCGTGCCGCCCGGCAGTCGATAGCCCTTTGCATCCCAGGGTTGCACGACGCTGGGGTTGGCAAGAATCCAGGCCCGGGACTTGGCCAGCAGTTCATCCCGATCCCGGGCCAGCTCATCGATCAAACCGGTCTGCAGCGCTTGTTGCGCATTGATCTTCTTACCCTCGAGCAGATACGGCAAGGCCTTTTCCAAACCGAGCAGGCGCACCATCCGCACCACCCCACCACCGCCCGGCAACAAGCCAAGAGTGACCTCCGGCAGACCGAGCTGCACCGATGGCAAGTCCAACGCCACACGATGATGGCAGGCCAGGCAGATTTCCCAACCACCGCCGAGGGCAGCGCCATTGATGGCCGCCACTACGGGCTTGCCCAAGGTTTCCAAGGCACGCAGTTGCGCCTTGAGCAGCAGGACCCTGTCATAGAAAGCCTTGGCCTCGGACTTGCCGACCTTGACCAGTTCGTTGAGGTCACCGCCCGCGAAGAAGGTGTGCTTGGCCGAGGTGATGATCACACCGGCAATCGAGTCCTTTTCTGCCTGCAAACGGGCGACGCAGGCGGCCATGGCCTCACGGTACACCGCGTTCATGGTGTTGGCGCTCTGGCCCGGCATGTCGAGGGTCAGGACGACGATCCGGTCCTGGCCGATTTCGTAACGGATGGCATCGGTCATGAATAAGTGTTCCTTGAAGTCGGGGCTCAGAGGCGTTCTATGACGGTGGCGATGCCCATGCCGCCGCCGACACAGAGGGTCGCCAGGCCATAGCGCAGGCGACGCGTCTCCAACTCGTCGAGCAACGTGCCGAGGATCGCGCAACCCGTGGCGCCCAAGGGATGTCCCAGGGCGATGGAGCCACCGTTGACGTTGACCTTGGCGGGGTCGATGGCCATGTCCTTGATGAACTTGAGTACCACCGAGGCGAAGGCTTCGTTGACTTCGAACAGGTCGATGTCCTCGACCCGCAGCCCGGCCTTGGCCAGGGCCTTGCGGGTGGCCGGCGCCGGGCCGGTGAGCATGATGGTCGGGTCGGTGCTGGTGACGGCCGTGGCGACGATCCGTGCCCGGGGTTGCAGGCCCATGGCGCGCCCCTTGGCCTCGGAACCGATCAGCATCAACGCCGCACCGTCGACGATGCCGGAACTGTTGCCTGGCGTGTGCACATGATTGATCCGTTCGACATGGCTGTAGACGCGCAGCGCCGTACCATCGAAGCCCATCTGGCCCATGGCTTCGAAACTCGGCTTGAGCTTGCCCAAACCTTCGAGGGTGGAGTCGGCGCGGATGAATTCGTCGTGGTCCAGCAGCACGATGCCATTCTGGTCCCGTACGGCGACCAGGGATTTAGCGAACGAGCCGTCGGCCCGGGCGCGCGCCGCTTTTTGCTGGGAGTGCAGCGCGTAGCGGTCGACATCCTCGCGGCTGAAGCCTTCCAGGGTGGCGATCAGGTCGGCGCCGATGCCCTGGGGAATGAAGTGACCGTGCAGGTTGGACTGCGGGTCCAACGCCCATGCGCCGCCATCGCTGCCCATGGGCACCCGGGACATGGATTCGACACCGCCCGCCACCACCAGGTCTTCGAACCCGGAACGCACCTTCATGGCCGCCAGGTTCACCGCCTCCAGGCCTGAGGCGCAAAACCGATTGAGTTGCACCCCCGCCACGCTGACATCCCAATTGGCCACCAATGCAGCGGTCTTGGCGATATCAGCCCCCTGCTCGCCCACTGGCGTCACGCAACCGAGCACGATGTCATCGACCTGGCTGGTATCCAGATCCATGCGCTGCTGCAAGGCGCTGAGCAAGCCCCCCATCAGGTTCACCGGCTTGACACTGTGCAAGGCGCCATCGGCCTTGCCCTTGCCACGGGGCGTGCGTAATGCGTCGAAAATCAAAGCTTGGGTCATGACATCCTCGAAAACCACGGGCGTAATGCGATGAGCTCAACCATAAGCCCAGCGGCGCCGGATTCAATGACCACAGCGCTCAATGGCGTTGACGGCCACGCTCAGACGAACGGTAGCGAGCTATCGGGTTAACCGATTCAGGAAAGCAAGCTGTCTAGCAAAAGGGCCGGCAGGAAGGTGGCAATAGGCCTCATAGCTTTTTTAGAGCTATGCGCACCAAGCTGATACGAATTGGATCTAAGCCAAGGCCGCTGCGGCCCCTAATGTAATCCTTGTACAAGAAAGTCGTCGGGTTTTGCCGAGGCGCTTGTCGGACAGGAAGTGCAACGCCAGTCGCCACGGATATGCAGGCTGGCTTTTAGGAAATAACAATAAAGGCGGGTCAGCCATGTTCAAACATTCGAAAGTTCGCCAAGCCGGACTCATTCTCTTCGCCACGACGCTGCTGTTGATTTTGCCGAATATCACCAAGGTGATTGGCTGAACCCTGAGCGCAGGCATCTGCATTATTCCACTGGCTGTATCGCCAAAAAATGTGACGGGTTCGCTGTTCGAGCTGCGATGGCTGTGCCAACCTTTGCGGCACCCCCTCGACATGGAAGGCGATCGACTTGAAAGCTCTCATTGTGTTCGGGGCGTTGCTACTCAGCACGCCCCTTTACGCCGCGCAACTGGTGCTGGAGTTGGGCGCAAGCTCGCGCACCTGGCAAACCGAAGAACTGCTCAAGCACCCGGACGTTCAAACGGTCCAGATCACGGATGACGTTTCCTACAAGAAACCCATGAGTTATCGAGCCGTGCCGCTGACGACGTTATTGACGGGCGTTCAAGCGGACGATCATCTGCAAGCCGTTGCCCTGGATGGCTTCGCTGCCGAAATGCCCGCAGCACCGTTACTCAACAAGAGCGGGGCCCGGGCCTGGCTGGCGATCGAGGACCCGGCCAAGCCCTGGCCACCGTTGGGGGAAGGCAAGCACAGCGCCGGGCCCTTCTACCTGGTCTGGACCGATCCGCAGGCTGGCCATATCAGCCCGGAACAATGGCCCTACGCAGTGGCGACCATCAAACGCCTATCGGCCGTGGCCGACCGCTTTCCGGCCCTGCTGCCGGCGCCCAACCTGGCCAAGGACGACCCGATCAACAAAGGTTTCGAGCTGTTCCAGAAAAACTGCCTGGCGTGCCATCGACTCAACGGCGCGGGCGACGCACAGTTCGGTCCAGACTTGAATATCCCCTTCAATCCAACCGAATACTTCTCCGGGGATTTCCTCAAGCGCTACATTCGCGACCCGCAAGGCCTGCGCCACTGGCCCCAGGGCAAGATGCCCGGGTTCTCGGCAGCGGTGCTGCCGGATTCAGAGCTGGATTTGCTGGTGGGTTATTTGAAGCATATGGCGGGACGTAAGCAGCCATTGGCCCCGTAAGATTGCTTTTTTTGTGGCGAGGGGATTTATCCCCGTTGGGCTGCGAAGCGGCCCCCAAACCAGGCAACTCGGTGTGCCAGCAAGATTGAGTTCACTGCTTTAGGGCTGCTACGCATCCCAGCGGGGATAAATCCCCTCGCCACAAAAGCTCGCTCACCAAGCAGTTATTGTTGTTGCACGGTGATCACTGGTGCCGGAGTCGCGACCAGCTTGGCGTGCATCTGCTCGTAACCGCCGCCGCGACGCATGCCACGCACCGGGCAGGCGTCCAGGTAGTCCAGGCCCACGGCCAGCTTCAGGTGTCGCTCCGGACGGGCCAGTTGGTTGGTCACGTCGAAACTGTACCAGGCGTCGTCAAGCCAGGCTTCTGCCCAGGCATGGCTTGCCAGGTGCTCGCTCTCTTCGCTGAACAGATACCCCGACACATACCGCGCCGGCACTCCCAGGCTACGAGCGCAGGCCAGGAATGCGTGGGTGTGATCCTGGCATACCCCGCTACGCCCGGCAAAAGCCTGGGCCGCGCTGGTTTCGACCGCCGTAGTGCCCGGGGTGTAGATCATGTGCTGGTTCAGCCCGTGCATCAGGTCGATCAGCGCCGTACGATCGCGACGCTGCTGGCAGAGCTGGGCGGCGAAGACGCGAAGGGCCTCGTCCGCTTCGGTCAGCCGGGTGAAGCGCAGGAACGGCAGCGCTGACTGGCTCTCGTGCTCGGCTTCGCGAGACGGGTCGATATCCACCTGTCCGCGAGCACCGATGATGACTGTTTCGTGGGGCTCGTCCAGGGTCAGTACGTGAAGGATGTTGCCAAACGGATCCAGCTGCGCCCGCACCGGCCGTGGTAAATCCAGTTGCCAGCTCAGCACATGCTGGCGTTCGCTGTCGTGGGGCGTCAGGCGCAGGTACTGGATGCTGGCGCGAACCTGATCTTCGTAGTGGTAGGCCGTTTCGTGGCTGATCGAGAGTCTCATATGACCTCCAGGTAGGAACTGTGGATGGCATTGCCCAGTTCACGGACCAGTGGGATGAATTCGGTAAGCCAGGCATGCAGGCCCCCGTCGAGGATTTCGTTGATGCCGGTGTAGCGCAGGCGGGCGTCCATTTCCGCCGCCAGTCGTTGTGCCTGCCGGCCGTTGGTGCCCGGCAGGCTTGCGAGGATCTGGTCGATTTCTTCGGTACAGGCGCGCAGCGAACGCGGCACGTCGGCGCGCAACAGCAGCAACTCAGCCACATGGCGAGCGCCCGGGGCCTCACGGTAGATCTCGGTATAAGCCTCGAAGGACGACAAGGCCCGCAACAAGGCGCTCCATTGGTAATACGCGTGGGCCGTGCCATCACTGACCGCGTCGGCCTGGTCACCGGCCATTTCGTAACGGGCATCGAGCAAGCGCAAGGTGTTGTCGGCCCTTTCGATGAAAGTCCCCAGGCGAATGAACCTGAATGCATCGTTGCGCATGATGGTGCCGTAGGTTGCGCCACGAAACAGGTGGGAGCGCTCCTTGATCCACTCGCAGAAACGGCTCATGCCGTAGCGATTCAAGCCTTGCTCGGCGATACCACGAATTTCCAGCCAGGTGGCGTTGATGTTTTCCCACATGTCGGCGGTAATTCGCCCACGTACCGCATGGGCGCTGGCTCGCGCGGAGCCGAGGCAACTGTAGATGCTGGCCGGGTTGGCCGCATCCAGGGCAAAGAAATGCAGCAGGCGCTCGGCGTGCAGATCGCCGTGTCGCTCCCGGTAGTCATCCAGCGTGCCGGTGATCAGCAATGGCATGGCCAACTCGTGCAGGCCATCCCCACGCCCGTCCTGGGGCATCAGCGACAACGAATAGCTGACATCGAGCATCCGCGCGAGATTTTCCGCACGCTCCAGGTAGCGCGACATCCAGTACAGGTCCGAGGCGGTTCTACTTAGCATGGCAGTTCCTCAATCCTCGACCACCCAAGTGTCCTTGGTACCCCCGCCCTGGGATGAGTTCACCACCAGGGAGCCTTCGCGCAACGCCACTCGTGTCAGCCCGCCAGGGACCACGCGGGTCTCGCGGCCGGCCAGCACAAACGGACGCAAGTCGATGTGACGCGGGGCGATGCCGTTTTCGACAAAGGTCGGGCACGTCGAAAGCGACAGCGTCGGCTGGGCGATGTAGGCGTGCGGCTTGGCCTTGATTCGCTCGCCAAAGGCTTCGATTTGCGCCGCCGTCGAGGCCGGTCCCACCAGCATTCCGTAACCGCCGGAGCCCTGGGTTTCCTTGACCACCAGATCGGGAAGATTCGCCAGCACGTGGGAAAGCTCGGCAGGATTACGACATTGCCATGTAGGAACGTTCTTCAGGATCGGCTCCTCGTCCAGGTAAAAGCGGATCATGTCGGTGACGAACGGGTACACCGACTTGTCGTCCGCCACACCCGTGCCAATGGCATTGGCCAGCACTACGTTGCCGGAACGGTAGGAGGACAACAGGCCCGGTACGCCGAGCATCGAATCCGGGTTGAAGGCCAGTGGATCAAGGAATGCGTCGTCGAGGCGACGGTAGATCACATCAACCGCTTTCGGGCCGTCGGTGGTGCGCATGAACACTTTGTCATCCCGTACGAACAGATCGGCGCCTTCTACCAACTCCACGCCCATCTCCCGGGCCAGGAAGGCGTGCTCGAAGAACGCACTGTTGAAACGCCCCGGTGTGAGCACCACGACACTGGGATCGTCCAGCGGGCTGGAGCTTTTCAGGGTGTCGAGCAGCAGGTTCGGATAATGGTCGATAGGGGCGATGCGCTGGGCGGCGAACAGTTCGGGGAACAGGCGCATCATCATCTTGCGGTCTTCGAGCATGTAGCTGACGCCGCTGGGCGTACGAAGATTGTCTTCGAGTACGTAGTACGTGCCGTCACCGTCGCGTACCAAATCGACACCACAAATGTGGGCATAGATGTCACGGTGCAGATCAAGCCCTTGCATCGCCAGTTGGTACTGCTCGTTGGCCAGTACCTGTTCGGCGGGAATGATCCCGGCCCGGATGATCCGTTGTTCGTGGTAGAGATCGGCAAGGAACATGTTCAGCGCCTTGACCCGCTGGATACAGCCACGTTCGACCACCCGCCATTCGCTGGCCGGGATGCTGCGCGGGATCGTGTCGAAAGGGATCAGGCGCTCAGTTCCCTGCTCGTCTCCATAGAGCGTGAAAGTAATGCCGGCACGATGAAACAGCAGGTCGGCTTCACGTCTGCGTTGTGCCAGCAGCTCGTCAGGCGTTTCAGCCAGCCAGCGGGCAAAAGCCCGGTAATGCGGGCGGACCTGGCCGTCAGCATCGTACATTTCATCAAAACCACTGCGGATCATGCCGTACTCCTTGTCACCCTGGCAGCAAGGCTTCGCAAGCCCCGTGCCATCGGCATAAACGCTTTACAATCAACGGGTTGGTTTCTCCACTGACAGGCTGTGCACTTTTGTAGTGCAGCAAATACCCTCCACCCCGCTGCCCCCGCTTCATTGCGACGCAGGGGGCGTCGCTCCCCTGAGCATAGTCACGGAAAAACGAAGCGGCTTGATCTGGATACAGTTAGGTACAAAACCCGGAGACGTGATAGTGGTGGGTCGGATATAAATCCGTTTCACATGAAAACGGCCGACACAAAGGTCAGCCGTTGCTGTAGTTGCAGTGAGTGTATTTGTCAGGCCTGCAGGCGCCGGATCTCTTGCTTGACACCCCAGCCCTCGATAACGCCGCCCAAGGGTTCGACGACTGCCTCGAAGTCTTGCTCGAAGTCGCCAATGTCATCGTAAGTGGCGTACATCACCCGGCTCAGTTCCAATGACCAAGCCCCGTCGTCCCGTGCACTGATCTGCGCGTTCAGCGATTCTCCCCGAAAATGACCTGCCGCCCTGCGCGCCCGCTCCTCGTCCGGGAAAATGGCGTAGAACTCGATGGGATGGAATCGGGAAAAATCGAAACCGCCTTCTTTCATGCGGCGCAATACGCTGGTGCTGATGTCTTCTTGATAGGCTGTGCTCATGAAACGTCCTCCTAAAACCGATGGATAGACTTTCCGTCTTCCCGTGCGTGAAGCCCTCAGGCTGCAAGCGATACGGCATCAAATAGCCGTCGGGACACAAGCATGTAGCTGACAAGACCGGACCTTGGCGATCCTTTCGCTGATCTCAGTTGCAGAGTAGCCGCAAGTGATGGCCACTGCCAAGCGAGGCCAGGCAACGTTTCATGAAATCGGTGTAATGCTGAGGATTTCGATACTGTTTTGGGACTTGAGATTCTTGACTGTAGGGTCTTCGGTGCGGTCCTCCAAGTCGTTGAGGTCCAGTCGCTCGAGCACTGGTAGCAACCTTTCGCGAATCAGTTGGGCGGCCTGCTCCATGGTGGGCTTCTGGTCATAGTCGAACTGCTCGACGGTTTTTTCACCGTGATCGTCAATGAAAGTAATTTCCCACTTTTGCATCAGTGTCTCCTTGATCAATTCAGGGCCTGGCTTACCTTTATCTCGACCTTGAGGGCCGGCCAATCGTTCCGCTGGGCCTCTGGACGGCACACATGAAAAGACCGCCTCTGGGGCGGTCTCTTTAGTGCAGCCTTGGCCGATCAGTTTTCGGCAAGTTTTTTCAGGGCTTCCAAGGTGTTGAATGGCGCGTCCACCACGAACTTGTTCGCCAGCCAGGACGGCACGTCACCACCCGGTTCGGTGTGGACCTGATAAACGACTTCGACCTGGCCCGCGCCCTTTGGCGTGAACTTCCAGAAACCATCGACCTGGGCCACCCGTACGAAGCCCTTTTCCTCAGGCAGGTACTTGGGCACGCCCTTGAGCTTGCGGGTCAGGCTGCCATCGGCACCATCCTCGGTGGTGACTTCCAGCACCGAGTCACGGGGCGTTACCGGCCATGGCGTGTTGAACTGGGTGTAGGTCCAGCTCTTGCTATCTTCGTGCTTGAGCAGCTTCTGGCTCTTGCATTCGTGAATCCAGGCGCAGGCGCCGGAGACGTCTTCCTGCAAGGCACGCAGCTTTGCAACGCTGGTCTTCATGACCGTCACACCACGGTAAGCCTTATATTTGGAGCCGGCCACCTCACTGAGGGAAACCTTGATACCGTCCTTCTCCTTGGCAACCTGCCAGTCCTCTGCCTGAGCCGTGGCCGTTGCCAGCAATACGGTCAACCCACACAACACAGCCATACGATGCAGCGAACCCATAGTTTTTTCCTTATTGTCCAAGTTCGTTCATTTCGGATCTGTTCATTGACTCATTACGCTGCCGTGACTTGTTCCCACCAACCGATCAGCCGGATGGCCTCTTCATTGCTGCTGCCGCAAACCTCGATGTCGGCTTCGAACGCCGAGCACACTGCCGGACGCTCCGGCTGGCCGAAGATCCGGCACAGGTTATCGACCGACAATTGCACGCAACGTTCTCCCGCCGGTTTGCCTTGGGGCATGCCAGGAATAGGTGAGCTGATGGAAGGGGCGATGCAACAGGCGCCACAGCCTTCACGGCATTTCATGACGACAACATCCTCACGGCAGGTAATAGTTGGTAACAGAACACAGAGTAACGACTAAAACACTCGTTTTAAATTACCGTCTGGGTATTTTTTGCGACCGCCGAGATGACCGGACAGTCAGCACCGAGCTGCGTGCCTGGCGAAGGTCTATTGCTTGAATTCGAAATCCAGTGCCGCGCCCTCCACCTCATTGCGCTCCTGGTTGCGCAGTGGCAACTGCATTTCATTGCTCAACAAACGGCCATTGAGCTGGAACGGTCCGGGTTTCTCGCCAAACATGGACGGCAGCAGTGGTTCACGCTTGGGCACCGTCACCTTACCCGGTGGCTGCAGCTCCTCGACCATGTCGTGGGGCAGGCTCAGGTCCAGCTTGGCTGGCGGTAATGGGGTCTTGGCGACCTCATGGGCAGATTTGCTCTTGGAGGCGATGGGCGCGCGCTTTTTCTTCGCGGGTGCCGCCTTCTTCGCGGAAGGCTTCTTGGCCACCGCGTTTTTTTTCGGTGCATCCTTCGTGGCACTGGCGACCGGTTTTTCCTGCGCCGGCGCTGCCGCGACGACGCCTCCCATTTGGAAGGCACTCAACAGCCCAATCAAAACCCAGGCAGCAGGGGCAATGGTTTTCATAGACACAACGGCATTGACGGCAGGGACCCCCATGCTCGCCTGATAATGAGGCGCTGACAAGCACATCGAGCTAAGTCGCTGACACCTAAAGAAATCCGTTGGCCGTCTCTTGGCACAATTGAGTGGCCAACAGCCCGAGAGTCATCAAGGCCCGCTCCGCCTCACGGTTCCAGGGTGTACCGCAGTTCAAGCGGATGCAGTGATTGAACTGTTCGGTGTTACTGAAAATCAGCCCTGGCGCGATACTGATGCCTTGTTGCAACGCCCGCACATGCAACTCCTGGGTATTGACCCGCCCCGGCAGGCTGACCCACAGGATAAAGCCTCCCGTGGGACGGCTCATCTGCGTACCTTCGGGGAAGTACTGTTGCACCGCCAGTTGAAAGGCACTGAGGTTCTTGCGGTACTCCTGGCGGATATAGCGCAAGTGCCGGTCATAGCCGCCGTTCTCCAGGTACGCGGCAATGCCCATCTGCGTAACGCTGCACGCCGAGTGAGTGCTGAAGGTCTGGAGCCGCTGGATTTCCTGCTGGAATTTCCCGCCGATCATCCAGCCGATGCGCACACCTGGCGACAACGTCTTGGAAAAACTCGAACAGTAGATGACCCGGTCCAGTCGGTCGTAGGCCTTGAGGGCCTTGGTGCGGCCCTGCTCGAACATCAACTCGCCATAGATATCGTCCTCGACGATCTGGATGTCGAAGTCCGACGCCAGGCGCAGCAACTGCTTTTGCCGCTCCTCAGGCATGGTGCCGCCCAGGGGATTGCTCAGGCGCGTGGTCAGCACCAGCGCCTTGATCGACCACTGGTTGGCGGCCAACTGCAAGGCCTCCAGGCTCATCCCGGTGACCGGATCGCTGGGGATCTCGATGACCTTGAGGCCCAACAGATCCGCCAGTTGCAGCAAGCCGTAATAAGTCGGCGACTCGGCGGCGATCAAGTCCCCTGGCCGCGTCAGCACCCGCAGGGACATCTGCAGCGCATCGACACAGCCGTGGGTGATCACCACCTCGGAAGGGTCCACCACCACGCCCGCATCGCGCATGCGAATCGCCACCTGACGCCGCAACGGCTCGAAGCCCGGGCTGAACATGTAGCTGAACGCCCGTGGGCTGTGGAAACGCGTGACCTTGGCCAGTTGCTGATGCAAGGCCCGCACAGGCAGATAGTCGACGCTCGGCACCGCCGCACCCAGGGGAAACACGCCTTCGCGGCGTGACTCGACCAACACTTGCTGGATGATGCTGCTGCGCGTCACCAGACCCGGACGCTCTACCCGGGCAATATCCGGCGTCGACGCCGTCAGGGCCGGCGTCTGGTGCACGTAGTAGCCCGACTGCGGCCGCGCGCGAATCAGCCCCTGGTCTTCAAGGTTCGCGTAGGCCTGCAGCACCGTGGCATGGCTGACGTTGAGCTGCGAGCTCATCTTGCGCACCGACGGCACGCGTTCGCCAGGCTGATACACACCGCGCCGGATGTCTTCAGCCAGCTGTTGAGCAATACGTTGATAGAGCAGAAGGTTGGTCATGACGCAGCACTCGATTTCACGGGCATTTTATTCTTGTCGGAAACGATACCGGAACAGTTTAGAAGTGTACTGGGACAGTTGCCAGATTACTCGACAGCACAGTGGAGTGACAGCTCTAACTGTACCCCTACAGACAATCTGCGAGCCCAAAAAAACCCGGCGCCGTTGAAGGGGCCGGGTTTTCCAGTGACGCAGCCCTCAGCGGGCGGCGCCGAGCTGGCCTTTTTCGTCGGAAAACACAATTTCAACGCGACGATTCTGTGCCCGGCCACGCTCCGAAGCGTTGACGTCCACCGGGTATTGATCACCGTAACCTTCGACCTGGATGCGCTTTTCATCTATCCCCAGGTCCACCAGCACATCCGCCACCGCTTGCGCGCGGTCGCGAGACAGCTTGAGGTTCTCCTGCTTACCGCCAGTGCTATCGGTGTATCCCTCGATACGCACCACACGCTTGGGATTGAGCTGCAAGAACTGCACGATCTTGAGCGCGACCCGATTGGCCGAGTTCTTCAGTTCCGCTTCACCGGTATCGAACAGCACATCACCCAGGGTCATCACCAAGCCGCGATCGGTTTGTGTGGTCGCCATCGCCATGATCTGTTCTTCAAGCCATTTGCCCTGCTGCTGCACGCTCAGCAACTTGGATTCACGCAGGGCCAATTGCAGGCGCTGGCGCTCCAGTTCGAGCTTCGCCGCACGCTCTTCGTTGAGCACCTGGTCGCTGTGCTCCCGGGCGATCGCACTGTAGCGCTGGCTCAGGTAAGCGTAATGCTGCACATCCTCACCGCTGCCCCAGTAGGTGGACAAACGATCGGCACGGGCCAGGGATTCGCCAGCGCGGATCACGTCCCGGGGCGCGGCGCGCAATACGTTGGCGTCTTCCTTGACCTTCTGGAAGTCGGTGCTGGCCTGTTCGAGCGCCGCTTCGCTACGCTGGCCGGCGCAGCCATACAAGCTGGCCAGGCCTGCGAGGACCAGGCCGCCCAATACGTGGGAGTGCTTCATTGGGCATCCTCCCGCAACTGTTTGCGCAAGCGCTTGATGCGGGTGTCGAGCACGTTCAGTTGCTCCTGGCTCTTGAGGGTCAGCACCTTCGCTTCGGCCAGACGGGCGTCCAGTTCGGCCTGTTCGGCCCGCATGCGCGCCTTCTTGTAGGATTCGTCGGCCATGTTGGATTTGGCGCGGGCGAACTTTTCTTCAGCCAGTTTCAGCTCGGGCACTTCGTCGGCAGTGGCGCCAACGGCCCGGGCTTGCTCCAGTGCCTGTTCGGTCAGGCGGATCTGTTCATTCGGCGCCGGATCGGCTGCGCAGCCCGCCAGAGCCAGAACGGCCAGGGCAGCGAAAAGAGGTCGAATAGTCACTAATGTTCCCTACTGTTTTGGGGCACTGACAGGTGGCTGCAACTGTGTTCTCCAACGCTCGAGATTGCGCTGCAACACAGCCTCCGTCAGGCCGGACGCGGCCAATTCTGTCATCTTTTGCGCCAGCTGTCCGCGTAACCATGGGTCATTGCAGGCGGAGTTATGGGAAATCGCCAGGAACAGCCCGGGTTTGTCCACCGGTTGCGGTGCGGCTTGCAGGTCGTTGGCCATCCCCAGTGTCTGCGCCATTGCCAGGCCCGAATAGCGCCCCGCCAAGACGTATTCCACCTCTCCCAGCAGAAGTTTCTGAAAGGCCTGGGTCAGGTTGGGCGTACGCACCAGGGATAATTTCTGTTCGGCAAAAACGCCGAATCCCTGGGTCATACGCGCCTTTTCCGACAAGGCGCCGGGATGACCATGAAGATCCTCCGGCTGGTTGATGACCAGCGTCGAGTCCTTGCGGGTCCAAACCAGATAATCGTTTTCGAGCAAGGGCGGGTGAACGTAGTCCAGCACTTCAAGCCCGGTAACGGTCAGCGGAGCGTCGGTGAGCAGGTCCATGCGTCCACTGCGCACTTCGTCCAATGCCTGGGCACGCTTGCCGGCATACAGCAGTTCGATCTTGATCCCCAACTCTTGCGCCACGTGCGCCAACAGGTCGGCACCGGCGCCAATCAAGTGCTTGGGGTCCTGGGGGTCTTGCCACAGATAGGGCGGCGCATCCGGGCTGCCGGTGGCGATCAGTCGCTCACATTTGTCCGCGGCAACAGACAGGCCTGGCACCAGTGCCAACGTCCACAGCAACGACCAGCCGGCCAAACGGCGCAGATCCATGGCGATACGCTCCTCTGATGCAGAAATAAAAAGCCCGGCCAAAGGGCCGGGCTCTTTATAAGTGAAGACGCCGGATTAGACCAGCTTCTCCAGCTCTGGGATGGCTTCGAACAAGTCCGCTACCAGGCCATAATCGGCCACCTGGAAGATCGGCGCTTCTTCGTCCTTGTTGATCGCAACAATCACCTTGGAGTCTTTCATGCCGGCCAGGTGCTGGATCGCGCCGGAGATACCGACGGCGATGTACAGCTGGGGTGCAACGATCTTGCCGGTCTGGCCGACCTGCATGTCGTTGGGTACGAAACCAGCGTCGACCGCCGCGCGGGAAGCACCGACGGCAGCGCCCAGCTTGTCGGCCAGGGCATACAGGTGCTTGAAGTTGTCACCGTTCTGCATGCCACGGCCGCCGGAAACGACGATCTTGGCAGCGGTCAGTTCAGGACGATCGGACTTGGCCAGTTCTTCGTTGACGAAGCTGGAGATGCCGGCGTCGTGGGCGGCGCCTACGGCTTCAACGGCAGCCGAGCCACCTTCGGCGGCAACCGGGTCGAAACCGGTGGCACGCACGGTGATGACCTTGACCGCAGCGTTCGATTGCACGGTGGCAATGGCGTTACCGGCGTAGATCGGACGCTTGAAGGTGTCGGCGCTTTCTACCGAGATGATTTCGGAGATCTGGTCGACGTCCAGTGCAGCGGCAACGCGCGGCAGGATGTTCTTGCCGTTGGAAGTGGCGGCCGCCAGGATGTGGCTGTAGCCCTTGCCCAGCTCTGCAACCAGCGGAGCAACGTTTTCCGGCAGTTGGTGCGCGTAGGCAGCGTTGTCGGCCGCCAGCACTTTGGCCACGCCAGCGATTTTCGCAGCGGCTTCGGCAACGGCGCCAGCGCCCTGCCCGGCTACCAGGACGTGGACATCGCCACCGATTTTGGCAGCGGCAGCAACGGTGTTCAGCGTGGCCGGAGCCAGCACCTTGTTATCGTGTTCGGCGATTACCAAGATAGTCATAGTCAGATTACCTTCGCTTCGTTTTTCAGTTTCTCGACCAGTTCAGCCACCGACTTGACCTTGATGCCCGCGCTGCGTGCAGCCGGCGCTTCGACTTTTACGGTCTTGTTGGTGGAGGCGGTGGAAACGCCCAAAGCGTCAGGAGTCAGCACTTCAAGCGGCTTCTTCTTGGCTTTCATGATGTTTGGCAGCGACGCATAGCGCGGCTCGTTCAAACGCAGGTCGGTGGTGACGATGGCAGGCAGTTTCAGGGAAACGGTCTGTGCGCCGCCGTCGATTTCGCGGGTCACGGCAACGCTGTCGCCGGACACTTCGACTTTCGAAGCGAAGGTGCCCTGACCGTAGCCGCTCAATGCAGCGAGCATCTGGCCGGTCTGGTTGTTGTCGCTGTCGATGGCTTGTTTGCCGAGGATCACCAGCGATGGCTGTTCCTTGTCGACAACGGCCTTGAGCAGCTTGGCCACGGCCAGGGAAGTCAGGTCTTCGGCGGATTCGACGAGGATGGCGCGATCGGCACCCAGTGCCAGCGCGGTGCGCAGTTGTTCCTGGGCAGTGGTCGGGCCGATGGAGACGACGACGATCTCAGTCGCCACGCCTTTTTCTTTCAGGCGTACGGCTTCTTCTACGGCGATTTCGCAGAAAGGGTTCATCGACATCTTGACGTTGGCGAGGTCGACGCCGGAGTTGTCCGCCTTGACGCGAACCTTGACGTTATAGTCGACCACTCGTTTGACAGCTACAAGAACCTTCATGGATTCCTCGTTACTCTCCGGTGAAAAAAAGTCGCCTAGGCGAACCTGGCGGTTGATGCTCATGGGCGCAAGGGCACCTCTAAAAACGCCGGCATGAACCACACATGACCCTGCTCACGGGAGTGAAGACCATTCGTCAGTGATGACTGATGAGTCATTCATTATCGCGGCGTGTAAACTGCGCGTCAGAACCGCGCAATACGTCACTTTGTGCTGCCTTCGCCCTGTCTTTAGAGGTGCTCTTGGAACCAACAGTCAGCCTACGGCGAGCGCAAAACCGCCCGTATCTTGACCGGAACGCCTATTCCGGTCAATACGGCAAAATGGTCAGTCATAAGCCGTACGTCAGTGATTTATCTGGGCTGCGGCAATTTCAAACAAACGTTTGTATTGGACCCTGAGAGTGGTGTAGATATAATGCGCCGCTTAAGAGAGACCCGCGTCTCATCCATTGTCGCTTTCGTCGCTTTTCGCGAAGGAAACAACGGATGCAACGCCAAACCTCCAATTAGAAAAACTGTGAGCCTTGAGTAGGAGATAGCCCTGTGGAACGCGAATACATGGAATTCGACGTGGTCATCGTCGGCGCCGGCCCCGCTGGCCTGTCTGCCGCTTGCCGACTGAAACAGAAGGCCGCCGAAGCCGGTAAGGAAATCAGCGTCTGCGTGGTCGAAAAAGGCTCCGAAGTCGGTGCGCACATCCTCTCCGGTGCGGTGTTCGAACCCCGCGCTCTGAACGAACTGTTCCCGGACTGGAAAGAACTCGGCGCGCCGCTGAATACACCGGTCAAGCGTGATGACATTTATGTCCTGAAAAACGCCGAGTCCGCGCAGAAAATCCCTGACTTTTTTGTGCCCAAGACCATGCACAACGAAGGCAACTATATTATTTCCCTGGGCAACCTGTGCCGCTGGCTGGCCCAGCAGGCCGAGAACCTGGGCGTGGAAATCTACCCGGGCTTCGCCGCCCAGGAAGCGCTGTTCGACGAAAACGGCGTGGTGCGCGGGATCATCACTGGCGACCTGGGTGTCGACCGTGAAGGCCAGCCAAAGGAAGGCCTCTACACCCCTGGCATGGAACTGCGCGGCAAGTACACGCTGTTCGCCGAAGGCTGCCGAGGCCATATTGGCAAGCAACTGATCAAGCGTTTCAACCTCGACAGCGATGCCGACGCCCAGCACTACGGCATCGGTCTCAAGGAAATCTGGGAAATCGACCCGGCCAAGCATCAACCGGGGCTGGTGGTGCATACCGCCGGCTGGCCGCTGGATATCATGGGCACCGAAAACACCGGCGGTTCATTCCTCTATCACCTGGAAAATAATCAGGTGGTGGTAGGCCTGATCGTCGACCTGTCCTACAGCAACACCTTCCTGTCGCCATTCGACGAATTCCAGCGCCTCAAGCATCACCCAGTGCTCAAGCAGTACCTGGAAGGTGGCAAGCGCGTCAGCTACGGTGCTCGCGCCATTTGCAAGGGCGGCCTGAACTCGCTGCCGAAAATGGTCTTCAAGGGCGGCGCGCTGATCGGTTGCGATCTCGGCACCCTGAACTTCGCCAAGATCAAGGGCAGCCACACCGCCATGAAGTCCGGCATGCTCGCCGCCGACGCCGTGGCCGATCGCCTGTTTGCCGAGTCCGAAGGCGGTGATGAACTGACCGCCTACGTCGACAGCTTCAAGAACAGCTGGCTGTATGAAGAACTGTTCGCCAGCCGCAACTTCGGCCCGGCGATTCACAAGTACGGCGCGATCATCGGCGGTGGCTTCAACTGGCTCGACCAGAACATCTTCGGCGGCAAGCTGCCGTTCACCCTGCACGATACCAAGCCCGACTATGCCTGCCTCAAGCTGGCGGCCGATTGCAAGAAGATCGACTACCCGAAACCGGACGGCAAGATCAGCTTCGACAAACTCAGCTCGGTGTTCATTTCCGGTACCAACCACGAAGAAGAACAGCCCTGCCACCTGAAGCTGACCGATCCGAGCATTCCGATCAGCAAGAACCTGCCGCTGTACGACGAACCGGCACAGCGCTACTGCCCGGCCGGCGTGTATGAAGTGGTGACCAAGGAAGACGGCGAGAAGCGCTTCCAGATCAACGCCCAGAACTGCGTTCACTGCAAGACCTGTGACATCAAGGACCCTGCGCAGAACATCACCTGGGTTTCGCCGGAAGGCGCTGGCGGGCCGACTTACCCGAACATGTAAGCCGATTCGCTGAACATCTAGGCTCCCGCAATGGGGGCCTTTTTGTTGCCTGCTATTCCGACGACCACACCGAACCAATGTGGGAGCGAGCCTGCTCGCGATAGCGTTTTTCCATTCAACACAGATGTCGACCGATACACCGCTATCGCGAGCAGGCTCGCTCCCACAAGGGAACATCACAGGCTCAAGCTGCGCGCTCTTCCCCGGGGTTGCGTTCGAAGTAGCGCTTGTACTCCCGACTGAACTGCGACGGGCTCTGATAGCCCACCTGGTGTGCCACCTGGGCCACGCCCATGCCTTCGATGAGCAGCAGCCGCTGGGCCTTGAGCAGGCGCAAGCGCTTGAGGTACTGCACCGGCGAGAGCAAGGTGCTGCGCTTGAAATGCTCATGGAAGGTTGAAGCGCTCATGTTCGCGCAACTGGCCAGTGTCTCGACGTTCAGTGGCTCGGTGAAGTGCGCATGCAAATGGCTCAAGGCCACGGCAATCCGAGCGAACTGGCCTTGCTGCTCCACCAGCGCCCGCAGCACATCGGCCTGGGGCCCGCGCAACGCGACGAACAGCAACTCCCGCAGCCGCGCCTGGCCCATGACCTGGCACTCCAACGGATCGTGCAAACAGCGCAACAAACGTTCGACACACCCACGCATGGCGTCATCAAGCACGGCGCAGGTCATCGATTCCGGCGTCTGCGGCGCCAGGTTCCGACCCGGTACCAGCCCCATGGCCAGCACCAGTTCCCCCAGCATCGCCCGATCGATCGCAACGGAAACCCCAAGCAGTGGAGCATTGGGCATGGCGTAGGTTTCGCATTCGAACGGCACTGGCAAGGCCTGGATCAGATAATGCCCGGCGCCATATTCCAGCGTGCGAGGCCCCAGGTACGCCAGTTTGCTACCCTGGGCAATGATCACCAGACTCGGTTCGTAGAGCTGTGGGCCACGGGCGACGTCCTGACTGGCCCGAAGCACATGTACGCCGGGCAGTGGCGTCGGGACGAAACCGTCGCGGGTCGCCAAAGGTTCTATCAATGAAACCAGCGTAGCGTTGGCATCGAGATGGCGGGTCAACAACATGGACGAAAACTTCACGAAAAAAGGGATGAAACCATCATCGCAGGTCTGGCGCCACATAGGATCAAATCCTGGCCAAGACCGGAGGATTAGGCATGACAGGCGGAGGAATCGCCATCGCCGCACACTGACAGGACTCCCAGAATGAACCCCTCACCGTTCACTGCTTAGCGAGGTCCATCATGTACACAGCCATCGGATATGCCGCCCAGTCGGCCACCACTCCCCTCGCCCCCATGAAATTCGAACGCCGCAGCCCGCGAGCCGACGATGTGGCAATCGACATTCTCTACTGCGGCGTCTGCCATTCCGACATCCACCAGGCCCGCAATGAATGGGGCATCGCCGTTTATCCGCTGATGCCCGGCCATGAGATTGTAGGAAAAGTCACCGCCGTCGGTGCGAATGTCACCCGTTATAAGGTCGGCGACCTGGTGGGCGTTGGCTGCATGGTCGACTCCTGCCGCGAGTGCGAAGCTTGCCGCGCTGACTTGGAGCAATACTGCTACCAGGGCATGACGCAGACCTACGCCAGCCCGGACCGTATCAGCGGCGGCCACACCATGGGCGGTTACTCCAACAGCATCGTGGTCAGCGAGCACTTCGTGCTGCGCATCCCGCAAAACCTCGACCCGGCCGGTGCCGCGCCGATTCTCTGCGCCGGCATCACCACCTATTCGCCCCTCAAGCACTACGGCGTGAAGGCCGGCGACAAGGTCGGCGTGCTGGGCATGGGTGGGCTCGGGCACATGGGCATCAAGTTCGCCAAGGCCATGGGCGCGGAAGTGACGTTGTTCACCCGCTCGGCGAGCAAGGCTGAAGAAGCCCGTCGCCAAGGTGCGGACCACGTGATCGTGTCTACCGACGCCGAGCAGATGGCCGCTGCCGCCGGACGTTTCAACTTCCTGCTGGACACCATTCCGGTGCAGCACGACCTCAATCCCTACCTCGACACCTTGCGTTTCGACGGCGTGCATATCCTGGTAGGTCTGGTCGAGCCGATTGATCCGCCGGTGCATGCCGCAAAACTGATCATGGGTCGTCGAGTCCTGGCTGGCTCGTTGATCGGCGGTATCGCAGAGACTCAGGAAGTGTTGGATTTCTGTGCCGAACACAACATCAGCTGCGACATTGAAATGCTCGACATTCGCCAGATCAACGAGGCCTACAGCCGCATGATCGCTGGGGACGTGAAGTACCGCTTCGTCATCGACATGGCGACCCTCAAGGCCTGACGTTCGTCAGACCTTGGCACCCAACTCCGCCGATAGCCGGGCTGTAACCCCTTTGACCAGGGGAATCAGCTCGGCCATTTTTTCCAGCGGCATGTACGGCACGGTGCTGGCGATGCTGATACCGGCGACAATGCGCTTGCCAGCGTCGCGAATCGGCGCCGCCACGCAACGAATCGACGGTTCGTTGTCTTCCAGATCGAAGGCATAACCTCCCGCCACGTACTCCACCATCCGTTGCTGGAACTGTTCCCAGGATTGCTCCTGATGCTGGGGCCAGAACTGATTCTTCCCGCCGGCCGGCAGGCTGATTTCGTACAGCCTTTTCCATTGTTCTTGCGAGTCATCGAGCATCAGCGCCTTGCCAATCCCGGTGCGCGCCAAAGGCATGCGATGGCCCACGCGCGAGCGCATCTCCGGGCCGTTGCGCCCCGGGTTTTTCAGCAGGTACAAGACTTCGTCGCCCTCGCGAATCGCCAGGTGAACGGTGTCGCCGGTGAGAGCCGACAACTCGTCCAGATACGGCCCGGCCAGGCTCACCAGTGGCAGTTCTTCCCGGGCCTGGAAACCCAGTTCGATCAGCTTCGGCCCCAGCAGGTAACCCACTTGCGGCACCACGCGCAGGTAACGTTCGTCCACCAGGCAACTGGCCAGGCGATGGGTGGTGCTGCGGGTGGTGCCGATCAGCCGGGCGATTTCCTTCAAGTCACGGGCGCCGCTGGCGACCGCCTGAACCACACCCAGACCACGCAGCAATGTCTGCGTGCCTGTAGGCGCGGCGTCCTTGGTGATTTTTGGATCGTCTTGCTGCATATCCGGCCTTCAACAGTGAGCGGGGAACGGGCGGCATTATGGTCGCCCGCCCCGTCGGACTACAACTCGATGCGCTCGACCTTCCCCACCAGCAAGATGTAGGACAGCGCCCCCACCAATGCCAGCACGGAGATATAGGTGATGGCCGGGGCAAACGAATCGCCGCTGGCAAGGAAGCCAATGACGATAGGCGTGGCGATGGCCGCCAGGTTTCCGATGAAGTTGAACACCCCACCGGTCAACCCGAGCAGTCGCGCCGGCGCCAGTGTCGAGACCAGCGACCAGGTGATCGACGCCAGGCCGTTGCCGAAGAACGCCAGGGCCAGGAAGGCGATGACCAGCGGCGTCGACTCGACAAAGTTGGCGCCGATGATCGATGTGGAGATCAGTAATCCGCCAATGATCGGCAGCTTGCGCGCGAACCCCACGCTGCTGCCGCGACGGATCAGCCAGTCGGAAAAGAACCCGGAACACAGCACGCCGACAAACGCCGCGAGAAATGGCAGCGATGCTAAAAGGCCGGACTTGATGAAGTCCATGCCGCGATATTTCACCAGGTAGGTCGGGAACCAGGTCAGGAAAAACCACAGCGTGGAGTTGAGGCAGAACTGCCCCAGGTAAATGCCCCACAACTTGCGTTGGGTCAGGACAATACCCAGGTCGGTCCAGCTGAATTTCGCCTTGGCCTTGGCGGTATCGGCCTGGATATCCACCAACCCACCGCCTTCGCGGATCAGTTCGATTTCAGCGGCGTTGGCGCCTTTGAAATCCCGTGGCTCGCGATACACCGCGTACCAGATCGCCGCCCAGATAATGCCCACCGCGCCCGTGGCGACAAACACCATGTGCCAGCCGAAGGCGTGTTGCAGCCAGGCCAACACCGGCGTCAGGAAAGCCAATCCGACGAACTGCCCGGAGGTGTAGAAACCGATGGCCGTGGCCCGCTCACGTTCAGGGAACCAGGTAGTGACCACGCGGCTGTTGATCGGATAAGCCGGCGCTTCCAGGGCACCGACCGCCATGCGCAGCACGAACAGCGCGATGAAACTGGCGGCGAAGCCAAGCATCACCGTGGCCACCGACCACAACAGCAACGCCACGCTGTAAAGAATGCGCGGCGGTACTCGGTCCACCAGCCAGCCCCCAGGGATCTGCATGGCCGCGTAGGTCCAGCCGAACGCCGAGAAAATCAGCCCGACGTGGATCGGATCGATGCCCAGGTCACTGGTCAGTGCGGGCGCGGCAATCGAGAGGTTACTGCGGTCCAGGTAATTGATCACCACGGTGATGAACAGCAGGACCATGATGAAAAAACGCTTGCGGCTGGGCGTCACCAACGACGCTTGCGCGCTCAGGGTGTGCGCTTGCATGTGAGGTGCCTCTTTTTATGTTTATTGAGGAAACGGGCATACCGAGAAGGATCTCCCTGTCTACGGAGATCAACCTGTGGGAGCGAGCCTGCTCGCGATAGCAGTGGGTCAGTCACCCATAAGCCAATTGACACACCATCGCGAGCAGGCTCGCTCCCACAGGGGAACTGGGTGGATCAGGCGTGACTCACCACTCGGCAAAACTGCCATCGGCATGGCGCCAGATCGGGTTGCGCCAGCGATGGCCGATAGCCGCGCGTTCGATGACGTATTCCTCGTTGATCTCGATACCCAGGCCCGGGCCATTGGGGATTTTCACGAAGCCTTTGTCGTAGTCGAACACCTGTGGATCCTTGATGTAATCCAGCAGGTCGTTGCTCTCGTTGTAGTGGATGCCCAGGCTCTGCTCCTGGATGAACGCGTTGTAGCAGACCGCGTCCAGTTGCAGGCACGCCGCCAGGGCAATGGGGCCCAGCGGGCAGTGCAGGGCCAGCGCCACGTCGTAGGCCTCGGCCATGTTGGCGATCTTGCGGGTTTCGGTGATACCGCCGGCGTGGGATGCATCCGGTTGGATGATGTCCACGTAGCCTTCGCTGAGGACTCGCTTGAAGTCCCAGCGCGAGAACAACCGCTCGCCCAGGGCAATCGGGGTGCTGGTCAGCGGCGCCAATTCCTTGAGGGCTTCGTAGTTTTCGCTGAGCACTGGCTCTTCGATGAACATCAGCTTGTAGGGATCGAGCTCCTTCATCAACACCTTGGCCATCGGCTTGTGCACCCGACCGTGGAAGTCCACGCCAATGCCGACGTTCGGCCCCACCGCGTCCCGCACCGCCGCGACGTTGGCCAGGGCCAGGTCGACCTTTTCAAACGTGTCGAGAAATTGCAGCTCTTCGGTGCCGTTCATTTTCACTGCCGTGAAACCCCGCGCAACCGCCTCTTTCGCCGCGCGAGCGGTGTCCGCCGGTCGGTCGCCGCCGATCCACGAATACACGCGGATCTTGTCGCGCACCTGGCCACCGAGCAAATCGCTGACCGACACACCCAAGGCCTTGCCCTTGATGTCCCACAACGCTTGGTCGATACCGGCCAGGGCACTCATGTGGATCGCCCCACCGCGGTAGAAGCCGCCGCGATACAGTACGGTCCAGATGTCTTCAATGTTGCGTGGGTCTTTGCCGATCAAGTAGTCAGACAGTTCTTCGACGGCCGCCGCCACCGTATGGGCACGGCCTTCAACCACGGGCTCGCCCCAACCGGTCACGCCCTCGTCGGTTTCGACCTTGAGGAAGCACCAGCGCGGCGGAACGATAAACGTGGTCAGTTTGGTGATTTTCATCTTGTTGTCTCTCTTATCAGATGCAGCGCCCGGGGCGCTGGAAAAGTCTTCAGTTCAAGGCATTCCACGCGGCCACGTAGGCCTTGGCGCGCACCGCCACCTCATCTGCCGTCAGGCCTGGCTTGAACAGCCCGGAACCGAGGCCGAAACCCTTGACCCCGGCCTCGACGAACACCGCCATGTTGTCCGGCGTGATCCCGCCCACCGGCACCAGCACGGTCCCGGCCGGCAGCACCGCGAGCCAGGCCTTGACCACCGCCGGGCCCATTTGCTCGGCGGGAAACATCTTCAGCACGTGGGCGCCTTCGGCCAGTGCGGCAAAGGCTTCGGTGGGCGTGGCGACGCCTGGCGACAGATACAAGCCCGCCGCTTTCGCCGCACGCAGCACCTTCGGATCGCTGTGGGGCATGACGATCACTTGTCCGCCAGCGGCTTTCACCTGCTCGACCTGTTCCGGCGTCAGCACGGTGCCGGCACCGATCAGGCAATCGGCGGGCAAGGTACTGCGCAGGATGCGGATACTTTCGTACGGCTCGGGGGAATTGAGCGGTACTTCGATGACGCGAAATCCGGCGCCATACAGGACTTCGCCGATGGCCGCCGCCTCTTCGGGACGCAGACCACGCAGGATCGCGATCAGCCCGTTGTGTGCCAGTGCTTGTGTGAGCATGTCAGACCTCCAGTCAGGTTTAACGCGATGCGGTGGAATCGAGCAGCCCGGCCGCCACGGCCAGTTGCCACAAACCACGTTCGGTGGCCTGTTCGGCCAGGGTCACCCGGGCGAAACCGCAGGCGTCGAGAGCCCGTTGATAACGGGCGCAGAGTTGGGAATTGCCGATCAACACCACGGCGGGCAAGTGGATGCTGTCGCGTCGCCGACGCTGCACGGTAGCCAGCGCCGTCAGTTCATGGCCGATCAACAGGCCAGAGAGATAGTCCGCCTGGGCGCTGGCAGCGAGTTCGCCGGTCAAGCCCAGGCTGCGGGCGCTGAACACGGTGGACAACGGACCGATCTCGCCGTCCACCGACAACGCCACCTGCACGCCGCGATCGAAGGCCTGGCCGTCGAACGTCGCGCCGCGCTGCTGGGTGCGGCCGAGAATGCTGTGGTCACTGAGCACGGCGAAGATCTCGCCGGTCATGAAGGTGTCGAAATGCACGATGCAACCATCGGCCACTTCCACCCATTTCGAGTGGCTGCCGGGCAGGCCGATCAGCACCGCTCCGTCCGGCAGGTTATGCAAGGCGCCGAGCACCTGGGTCTCTTCGCCGCGCATGACGTTGGGCAGCCGTGAACGCTGGATCACGCCGGGTACGATGTGCACATCGACACCGCGAAGACTACGAACGGTTTGTAGGGAATGTCCGAGATTGGCGACGTTGGCGGGCGTGTCGCAGTAGGGTGCTTCGCGCCAGCCCTGGGCGCTGCCGACCATACCGCAGGCTATGACAGGCAGGCCCGGCTGAGCATTGAGCCAATCGCCACAGGCCTCATCGAAGGCCAATTCGAAGCCGTCGATGCACACCTGGCCAGCCAGGGTTCGTGGCCCGGAGGGCAACTGCATGATCCCCGATGACAGCGAACGCTGTTCGAGCACCTCGCCCCCGGCGGCGAGTTTGTAAGCCCGTAATGAGGTGGTCCCCCAATCGAGCGCAATCAATTGCGCCTGCATCCGTTTCACCTGTTCTGTTTTTTGGCAGTGAGTGAGACGGACTATAAACCTGAGCGCAATAAAATCTCAATATATAAATATCACTCCCACATATTGGGATTTAGTACATCAACAACAAAGCCAATCGCCATCCGCCCAAGACCCTGCTACGTTTCTGCCCGGACGCCAAAAAACTCAGGGACAAAGTGATGGGACAACAGTTGAAAATCCTCGGCCGCACTTCTTCAATCAACGTCAGAAAAGTGCTGTGGACCTGTCAGGAACTGGAGATCGCCTTCGAGCGCGAAGACTGGGGCATCGGCTTTGCCTCGACCCAGGACCCGGCGTTCCTGGCCTTGAATCCCAATGCCCAGGTGCCGGTCATCATTGATGAGAATGGCGTGCTCTGGGAGTCCAATACCATTTGCCGTTACCTGGTGGGCAAACATGGGGCCGGCGATCTGCTGCCTGTCGAACCTGCCGCCCGAGCACGCATCGAACAGTGGATGGATTGGCAGGCCACGGAACTCAACCCGTCATGGGGCTACGCCTTCCACGCCTTGGTGCGCAAGAATCCGGACTTCCAGGACCCGCAGCGCATCGCCGCTGGCATCAAAGGCTGGAACCAGAAGATGGGTTTGCTCGAACAGCAGTTGAACCGCACCGGCGCCTACGTGGCCGGTACGAAATTTTCCCTTGCGGATGTGCTCATCGGCCTGTCCGTCCACCGCTGGCGCCAGACGCCCATGGAGCGTCCTGACTACCCGGCCGTGGCCGCCTATTGCAAGCGGCTCGAACAACGGCCGGGGTTTGCCGAGTACGCTGGCGACGCGTACTCCTGAGACGCTCAATTGCCTTGGGCGAAATCCCGGAGCACCTTGCCGTCCATTCGGTAGCGCACCCACTCTTCCTGGGGTTGCGCGCCGAGGGATTTGTAGAAGTCGATGGCCGGGGTGTTCCAGTCCAGCACGCTCCACTCGAAGCGACCGCAGTCGTTGTCGCAGGCGATCTTCGCCAGGTGGCGCAACAGCGTCTTCCCTGCACCGCCACCGCGCTGTTCAGGGGTGATGTACAAGTCTTCGAGGTACAGGCAGTTGCTGCCCAGCCAGGTGGAGTAACTGAAGAAAAACACCGCGAAACCAATCGGCACGCCGTCACGCAGGCAGATCAGCCCGTGGGCGGTCGCGCCCTCGCTGAACAGGCTGCGCTCGATGTCGGCCACACTGGCGATGACTTCGTGGCGGGCCTTTTCGTAATCGGCCAACTCGGTGATGAAGGCAAGGATTTGAGGCGCATCGCTGGGTTGCGCAGGACGGATCTCGATGGACATGAACAGGCCTTGTAGCCAATTGAAAGCGCCATACTAAGCCGCCACGTGCCGCTCGTCACATATCGATCGATTTGATCGCGACACGAACCCACCTTCAAAAGCGCCATTCGTCGCGCCCCAGGCACCAACCCAAATCCAGTGCAGCCCAAGATCAGGCAAGCATTCTAAAAATGGAGGCGACACCATGATCACTTCAAGGCTGACTGCATTCACATTCGCCACGCTGCTGTCCTCGGTCGCTTTCGCGGCATCCACCGCTGGCACCGGGCCGACCGATCCGGTGCAGCCACCCAACTCTCCCGCAACCGAAGGCATGCCCAAGTTGAATACCGACGGCACTGGGGACCTGAACAATGGCCAGCCTCCCGCCACTGGCACCGATCCGCGCGTACAGGGCAATGACATGGGACGCCAGGGTGGAATGAATACGCCGGACTCCACCACCCCCGACAACGCAGGGACCGGCGTGGGCTCGAAAACCACGACCGGAGGTTCGGGTTCCGAAGGTGGCGCCGCCAGCCAATAGCCTCTGCTTAGATATTTGAGGAGGAACATCCCATGCCTCGTGGAAGCAAAGACAAATACACCGCCGAGCAAAAGCGCAAGGCCGAACACATTGAAAAAAGTTACGAGAAAAAAGGTGTGTCCGAAAACGAAGCCGAGGCCCGAGCCTGGGCGACAGTGAACAAACAAACCGGTGGCGGCGAGCGTTCCGGTGGCTCGGGCAAGGACAAACCCGCGGCGGCCAAGAAAACCGATCGTAAGGAATCGGCCCGACGCGCCGCCAAGACCCGCGAAGGTCATCCACGCACCAGCAAAGCCTCCCATGGGACCCAGACCGTGGACAGCCTGATGAAGGAGGCCCGGGCGAAAAATATTCCCGGGCGTTCGAAGATGCGCAAGCAGGAGTTGGTCGAAGCATTGCGCAAGGCGGGGTGATGGTTGGCGTCAGGGAGGATGCCATCGCGAGCAAGCCCGCTCCCACACTGGTTCTGCGCTGTGCCGAGGTTCTGCGCCAGACACAAAACCTGTGGGAGCGGGCTTGCTCGCGATGGCGGTGGGTCAGGTTAGAAGGTGTTGAATGTACCGACGCCTCGCGAGCGGGCTCGCTCCCACATTGGATCTTCGGTGCGCCGGAATTTTGCGGCTGACACAAAACCTGTGGGAGCGGGCTTGCTCGCGATGGCGGTGGGCAGGTTAGAAGGTATTGAATGCACTGACGCCTCGCGAGCGGGCTCGCTCCCACATTGGATCTTCGGTGCGCCGGAATTTTGCGGCTGACACAAAACCTGTGGGAGCGAGCCTGCTCGCGATGGCGGTGGGTCAGGTTAGAAGGTGTTGTATGTACCGACGCCTCGCGAGCGGGCTCGCTCCCACATTGAATCTTCGGTACGCCGGAATTTTGCGGCTGGCACAAAACCTGTGGGAGCGAGCCTGCTCGCGATAGCGGTAGATCACTCGCCAGCGATCTCTGGTTTCAGCGTTGTTTCAAGCGGTCAATCACCACCGCCAGCAACAGGATCGAGCCGCGGATAACGTATTGGTAGAAGGTGTCGATGTTCTTCAGGTTCATCGCGTTTTCAATGATCGCCAGAATCAGCACGCCCGCAATGACATGGCGAATCATGCCGATACCACCGCTCAACGACACCCCGCCCAGCACGCAGGCCGAGATCACGGTCAGCTCAAAGCCCTGGCCAATCATCGGCTGGCCCGAGGTCATGCGCGACGCCAGGATCACTCCGGCCAGGGCGCCGATCACGCCATGCACGGCGAAGATGATGATCTTGGTGCGATCAACGTTCACACCTGCCAACAACGCCGCTTCCTGGTTGCCACCGATGGCCATGGTGTTGCGCCCATAGGTGGTGTAGTTCAGCAGCCAGCCGAAAAACAGGAAGCAGGCGATGGTGATCAGGATCGGCACTGGCACGCCGAACAATTGACCGTTGCCGAATACGAAGAACGATTCCTGGGACACACCCACCGCTTTGCCGTTGGCGAAGATATAAGCCAGGCCCCGGACGATCTGCATGGTCGCCAGGGTGGTGATCAAGGCGTTGACCCGCAGCTTGGCGATGACGATGCCATTGATCAGGCCGACGATCAGCCCCATCACCAGCGCCGCACTGACACCGAGGAACACGCTGTTGGTGTCGCGCATCACCACCGCCGCGACCACGCCGGCACAAGCAATCACCGAACCGACCGACAAATCGAAGTGCCCGGACGCCAGGCAATACAACATGGTGCAGGCCGCGATGCCGGTGGTGGAAATCGCCAGGCCCAGGCCACGCATGTTCAGCGGCGACAGGAAGTTATCGATCATCAGGGTGCAGAGCACGAAGATGCCGATGGCCGCCAGCAGCATGACCCAGTCGTCCAGGAAACGGCGCAAGTCCAGGGGTTTGCGTGCCGTTGGCAGTGCATTGTTTTGAATGGTCATGATTTACCTCTCAGTTCGCCGCGTCGGCAACGCGTTGGCGCGGCAGCGCCAGTTGCAGCAGGTTGGATTCGTTGGCCTGGTCACGCGGCAGCTCGCCGCGCATGGCCCCTTCGCACAGGACCAGGATTCGGTCGGAAATGCCCATCACTTCCATCAGGTCGCTGGACACCACGATCACCGCGATGCCCTCGGCCGCCAGGTTGTGGATAATCTGGTAGATCTCCGCCTTGGCGCCGATGTCGATGCCACGGGTCGGTTCGTCCAGCAGCAGGACTTTCATCGGCATCGACAGCCAGCGACCGAGAATCGCCTTCTGCTGGTTGCCGCCGGACAGGTACATGATTTTCTGGCTAGCCGCCGGCGTCTTCACCTTCAGCGACTTGATCTGCTTGTCAGCGTTGCCCCGCTCCCAATCACCGCGCAACAGGCAGCCAAGGGCGGAATGAGCCGGGCGCGCACTGATGTTGATGTTCTCGCCCACGCTGCCCAACGGGATGATGCCTTCCTTCTTGCGATCTTCCGGGCAGAGCAGCACGCCCGCGGCGATGGCATCGCGGGGTGAACGCAGTTTCAGTTCCTTGCCGTGCAGCACGAGGCTTCCCTCGCGCTGACGCTCCAGGCCACTGAGCAAGCGCAACAGCTCGGTACGACCGGCGCCGACCAGACCGAACAAGCCGAGGATCTCGCCCTTGTGCACCTGGAAGCTAACCGGTTCGCGCAAGCCCGGCCCCAACAGGTTCTTCACTTGCAGCGCCACATCGCCGCGCTCCCGAGGACGGTAATCATAGATGTCCTGGATATCGCGGCCGACCATGCAGGTGACGAGTTGATCATGGGTCAACTCGCTCATGTTTTCGAAGGTGCGGACATAACGACCGTCCTTGAATACCGTCACCGCATTGCAGATACGGAACACCTCTTCCATGCGGTGGCTGACGTACAACACCACTTTGCCCTCGTCTCGCAGGCGGGCGATGATCGCCATCAAACGGTCGATTTCACGGGCCGACAGGCTACTGGTGGGTTCGTCGAAGGCAATGACGTGGGCGCCACGGGACAAGGCCTTGGCGATTTCCACCAATTGGCGCTGGCCGAGGGACAGGCGACCGACTTTTTCCTGCGGGTCGATTTCGTCGGCCAGGCCCTTGAGCAGTGTCAGCGCCTGCTGGCGTAGCACACCACGGTTGACCAGGCCGAAACGTGCCGGCAAATGGCCGAGAAACAGGTTTTCCGCGACGGTCATTTCCGGCACCAGGTGCAGCTCCTGGTGAATCACCGCCACACCGCTGGCGATGCTGTCAGCGGTGCCCTTGAAGGCCATCGTCTGTTCGCCGATCTGCAGGTCACCGCTGCTCGGGATGTAGGCACCACCGAGGATCTTCAGCAACGTGGACTTGCCGGCGCCGTTTTCACCCATCAAGGCATGGACCTGCCCCGGATGGGCAACGAAACTGATATTGGCCAGCGCCTGCACGCCGGGAAAGGACTTGCCGATCCCGTTGAATCGCAAGCTGCCGCCGATGTTGTGTTGCCGTGTCGCTGTTTGCGCTTGCATAACCACCTCGAACTCACAGAGATCAAGCGATCCCGGTCACTCAGGTAACCGGGGTCGCTTTTGAATCAACCGACCGTCAATTCCACAGGCCGATCTTTTCCAGCTCCTGCTTGAAGTTCTCCCGGGTGATCAGCGTCACCTCGTCCATGGCGGTGTACTTCGGCGGTTCCTTGCCGGTGGTGATCCACTCGTACATCATTTCGGCGGTCTTGTAGCCTTCGATGTGCGGGCTTGGCAGCATCGAACCGAAGAAGCCGCTTTTCGGTTTTTTCAGCTCACCGATGGCGTCGGTACCGTTGATACCAATGCCGATCACGTTGTCGGCCTTGAAGCCGGCCGCTTCGGTGGCGCGTACGCCGCCCAGCACGGTGTTGTCGTTCATGCCGCCGATGATCAGATTTTTCGCGGCGCTTGGCAGCTTCACCAAGGCCGAGTTGGTGGAGTCCATGCTGCCGGGTACGTCGAGGGTCTTCAGCGCGGAATAAAGGATGTGGTCTGCCGGCATCCCGGCCTTCTTCAGGGCATCGACCGAACCGTCGGTGCGCTTCTTGCCGGTGTCCAGCTCGTTGAAGGTGTTGATCACCGCGTAGGTATCTTTCCAATCCCAGTTACGCTTTTTCGCTTCAGCAGCCATGGCGGCGCCCTGCTTCTGGCCCACTTCGAACGCGGCCATGCCCAGGTACGGCACGTCTTCCATGAACTTGCCGCTGGCGTCGACGAAGCGGTCGTCCACGGCAATCACCTTGAGATCGTTGAGCTTGGCCTTGGCCATGATGGCAGGGCCGAGGGACACGTCCGGCGGGCAGATCACAAAGCCCTTGGCGCCGTTGGCGGCCAGGCTGTCGATGGCCGAGAGGGTTTTCTCGCCGTCAGGCACGGCGATCTTGATCAATTCGAAGCCTTTGTCCTTGCTCGCCTTCTCGGCGAACGCCCATTCGGTCTGGAACCAAGGCTCCTCGGCCTGCTTGACCAGGAAACCGATTTTTACGGGATCAGCTGCCAGCAAGCTGCTGCTGAGGCTGACCGCGGTAACCGCCAGGGCGGCGCGACACAGGGAACGGATCCCACGACGATGATTCATAGCTGACTCCTTGTTTTTTTTATTGAAAGCCAAACGTCCAGGGTTCTGCTCCACCGTCGGTGGAAATGCGCAGGCTGGGCGGTTACATCAAGTTGCTACACAGCATAGGTCTAAATAGTCATATCGTATGATGATTGGATTACAGGCGAAGTTTCCGACTGCAATCCGGAAATATTCAGTCGTGATACATGACCGAACGTCCCCCATCGATGGTGATGCATGAGGCATTGATAAACGGTGCTTCGTCACTGGCCAGGAACACGGCTGTCATTGCCACTTCGATCGGTTGCCCGACGCGTCGTGGCGGGTGCAGGTCCAGCGCACGCTGACGTTCGGCATGGGGATCGGCGAAGCCGTTCCAGTAGTCGACGTTCAGTTGGGTTTCGATATACCCCGGGGCGATGGCGTTGACGCGTACCCCTTTGGGCGCGTATTCGATGCCCAGGGCGCGGGTCAGGCCGAGCAGGCCATGCTTGGCCACCGGGTACGGGAAACAGCCGGGAATGATGTGGGACGAATGGACCGAGGCAATATTGATGATGCTGCCCACGCCCTGCTCGATCATCTGTGGCAATACCGCCTTGCAGCCGTACCAGGCGCCATCCAGGTCGATGGCGAAGCAGCGACGCCAGTCTTCTTCGGTCATTTCCAGCGGGTCACGGAAGACATTGACGCCAGCGCAGTTGACCAACACATCGATGCGCCCGTGCAGCTCGACGGCGCGACGGGCCATGGCCTGCAAGTCCTGCGGCTTCGACACATCGGCCTGCAGCGCTTGCACATCGGCCCCGCGCTCCCGCCAATGAGCCGCCACCGCCTCGACCTTCTGCGCCTGGATATCACTGATCACCAGTCGAGCCTGTTGCGACGCGAACGCCGCGACGATGGCCTCGCCGATGCCTTGGGCGGCACCGGTCAACAACACGACCTTGTCTTTCAGGCGCTCACCCTTCGGTGGCTCCGGCACGGGTGGCAAGACCAAGGGCTCAGCCATGGTTCAAGACTCCTGTACGGGGGCACGACAAAAACCGGGCATCCACGGATGACCGGCGCAAAGGCGCTTGTAAGAACAGTGGCCGGCGTACGCCACCGGGGCGTACGGGGAAAGATCGTTGCATCACTTCACCTGTTTTGTTTTTTTAGTGTGAGTGCGTATTGCCGATGGAGCCGACTATAAACCCGGCCGCCAAACAATCTCAATATATATATTTACATCCCATATTTTGGGATTTAGCCTGCAAACCGTGTACACGCCACGCCGGGCACATCGACACGCATCGACAGCAGCGCACCGTCCAGCGGATGACCCAACGGGCTCGCGGCGCTGGTGATGTACAACGTCTTGAGGTCTTCACCGCCGAACACACAACTGGTCGGGCGGCTGACGGGCAGTTCGATCACCCGATCGACCTGGCCATCCGGGTTCAGGCGCAACAGGCAACTGCCGTCCCAGCGGGCGTTCCAGATGTATCCCCGGGCATCCATTGCCGAGCCATCCGGACCGCCACGCGGGTGTGGACCGAACCAGACCTCGGCAGGCGCCAGGTTGCCTTCCGGGTAGATAAAGTGCCGATACAACGTGCCATCCAGGCTGTCGCCGAAATACACCGTGGTGCCATCGGGGCTCCAGACCAAGGTGTTCGGAATACCCAGCCCGCGCAACAGGGGCAGGACACGGCCATCACTCCCGACGCGAAAAAGGCCGCCGGACCGGTGCTCGATCGGCAAGTCCTCGCCTTCGGCACCGATGTTGTTCTGCATCGTGCCGAGCCAGAGCTGGCCCAGGGCGTCGCAACGGGCCTCGTTGGCACGATTGCCTGGCTGGGGATCGGCCATGCACAACAGCGTCAGGCGCGGCTCCAGGCCCGGCGAATCAAGATCAAGGCGGTAGACACCGCTGCTCAGGGTCACCAAGGCGTCGCCATTTTGGGTCGGTATGAAGGCGGACACATGCTCAGGCATCTGCCAGATACCAACATTGGCGCCGATCAACCGCAGTGCCTGCTTGCCGGCGATATCAACCCAGTACAATGCCTGGGTCGGCTCGTCCCAGAAGGGCCCCTCGCCCAATTTCGCCCGGTGTTCCGTCACAGCCGTCCACTTCATTGAAACCTCCTGTTCCCGACTTGCCCGGCGGCGTCTGTTCGACCAGCCATGACATTGGGGTAAAAGCGTTTGATCGCCAGGTCGGCGTTATCGATCAGGGTCATGCAGGCCCAGACACCCCGCGCCGCGTCACGGGCGGCGATGGCATCGGCGATGTCCTTGTGGATGGGCAAGGTGCGGCGCAGCTCATCCGGGTCGGCCGCCGACACCTCGAACGACACCGCAAGCAGTGCCCCCAGGGCCGGGACCATTTGTTCGATGAATTGATTATGGCTGGCGGCGAGGATGCACTCGTGGAAAAACTGGTCGGCGCGGTTGTAATCGGCGCCGCTGTCCACCGCCCGCTCCAGCGCATGGTAAGCCAGGCGGATCGCCTGCACCTGATCGGCGGTGGCCCGCTCGCACGCCCAGCGCACTGCCATCGGCTCGATGGTACGGCGCAGGTCCAGCAAGTCATCGACAAAGTTTTCCGGCAGGCCGCTGCGTGACAACCAGCCCACCACTTGGGGATCGAACAGGTTCCAGCGTCGCACCGGCAACACCCGCGTGCCGACTTTCGGCCCGACTTCCAGCATGCCCTTGGCGACCAAGGTCTTGATCGCCTCGCGAATCACCGTGCGACTGACGCCCAGTTGCTCGCCCAAGTCCGCCTCGACCTTGATGGTTTGCCCAGGCTTGACCTGGCCGGCGGCTATCCAACTGCCCAGCCAATCGACGGTCGACGCATGAAAACTGCTGGACATGAAAACCCCGCGGGCCACTCTTATTGGAGGCCCACGCTAATCATCATATGATTGGGTGTCAATTTGAATTTTACGGCTTCACTCCTGTGGGAGCGAGCCTGCTCGCGATAGGGGTGGGTCAGTTAAGGCCGGGTTGACTGTGCTGCCATCATCGCGAGCAGGCTCGCTCCCACAGAGGATCAGGGTTCCAGGCCTATGGGGAAAAACTCTCCGCCGCTCCACACGCCCAACCAGCGCTGTCCGTCGATCTCGCGGCTGACCGCCAGTTCCACCAGTTGGTAGAACACATTGCGATGGATCAGCGCTTCCAGATTGCTGCGCACATGCACGTAGGGCGCTGGCTCCTGGGTCTGGGGGTCGATCACCACCCGTATCGGATGTTCGTCGCCGGCCTCGGTGGTTTCCTCGACATTGGTGGTAAAGCGCAACAACTGCCCTTCCCCGTGCCCTTCGACCTCGAGGGTCACGGCCACGAACGGCGCGTCATCGACCTTGATGCCGACCTTTTCCACCGGGGTAATCAGGAAGTAATCATCGCCGTCGCGGCGGATGATGGTGGAGAACAGCTTGACCATCGGCTTTCGCCCAATGGGCGTGCCCAGGTAGTACCAGGTACCGTCCCGGGCGATGCGCATGTCGATGTCGCCGCAGAAGTCGGGATTCCACAAGTGGACCGGTGGCAGGCCTTTGGTCTTGGGGATCTGCCCCAGCAAGTCATTGGCTTTTTGCGGTCCGCTCATGGTGACTCCTTAGTTACTCGTCGCTCATCCCCAGCAGGCTGCGGGCATATTCACGCAAAGGCGTGGCGATGAGGTCTTGTGGCTGCTTGTCGTGCAACGTCAGTAAACCGCCACGACTCTTGATACGTGCAGTATCAATCAAATACTGAGTGCTGGTCTCGATCAACATGATTTGAATCACGCTGGTATCGACACCCAGGCGATCCACGGCTTCCTCATCCTGCCATTCGTCAGTGTTGCCGATGCGGTTGTCGGCCTTGGCGAACCGGGTGTACAGCAGGTAATGGGCACCGGCGGAACGGGCTTCACCCATGGCCTGGTCGAGGCCTTCGGGAGTACGGGCGCGACGGACCATGGGGAAATATTCGATGAAGCCATTGAAGGCTTCCTCGGCCACGACATTGGGACGCGGATAGGCGCTGCCTGGCGGAGCGAAGGCTCCCTGGGCAATGTAGATGAACGAGTCTGGCTGGATACGCAGGTTGTTTATACGACGGCTGTCGCTATGGTCCAGCAGGCCGGCATCGCTCATGTGATAACGAACGCCCTCTCCCATGTCGCTGACATTCATGCAACCGCCAAGCACCAAAACGGCCAGCAGCAAAACCAGGCTACGCATCCTACCCTCCAAAAACCGGTGTCGGAAAACCGGCGAATGGTCGTGGGATGCAGCTTTTGCGCCAGCTCATCAAGATGAGGGTCAGACGTACCCAAGTGAATGGGAAACTGCTATCGCGGGCAAGCCTTGCTCCCACATGGTAAGTGTCGTACTTGTGGGAGCAAGGCTTGCCCGCGATAGCAATGGATCAGCCGCCGATGATTTTCATGATGGTCGCGCCGCCGGAGAACGCCACTTCCTGCTTGTCCCCCAAGGCCTTGACCAGCAAGCGCTGAAGCGCCGGCAAAGCCTGGTGGCGAGGCTTGTCCAGGAGGTCGCCGACGAAGTGACGGTTACTCGACGACAGGCATCCGTGCAGCCAGCCCGTGGACGACAACCGCAGTCGCGAACAGGTACGGCAAAAAGGTACGCTTTCATTGGCAATCACACCAAAGTGCCCCAGCCCCGGTATCTCATAACGCACCGCCGTGGCATCCACCGGTGCGTCGGCTTGCAGGTATTCGTACTGATCGCCGATCAGGCTGAGCAGTTGCTGGAGGCTGACGAACTGCTGCAGGAATGCGTTGGAGTCGCTGGCCAGGTGGCCCATGCGCATCAACTCGATGAAACGCAACTCATAGCCACGTTCCAGGCAGTATTCGAGCAACGGCATCACCTGATCCAGGTTCTGCCCGCGCAACGGCACCATGTTGACCTTGATCTTCATCCCGGTGGCCCGGGCCTGTTCCATGCCGTCGAGCACGGTCGCCAGGTCGCCGCCACGGGCGATACTGCGAAACGCAGCGGGGTCCAGGGTGTCAAGGGAAACGTTGATCCGGCGAATGCCAGCGTCTACCAGCAAAGGCAGTTTTTTCGCCAGCAACTGACCGTTGGTGGTCAGGCTGATGTCTTCCAGCCCCATCTGTCCCACCGCCGTCATGAAACGTTCGAGCTTGGGGCTAACCAGCGGCTCACCGCCAGTGATGCGCAGCCGCTCGATTCCGGCGGCCTCGATCAAATAGGCTACGCCGCGTGCCATGGCTTCGGCTGACAGTTCATCCTGCGCAGCCACCAACCGCTTGCCATCAGGCACGCAGTAGGTACAGGCGTAATTGCAGGCAGAAGTCAGGCTGATCCGCAAATTGCGGAAACGCCTGCCTTGACGGTCAACGATCATGGATCACTCCGGCGAAAGAAGAATCGGACCTGTGAAACTTGACCTCTAAATCAAGATTTCGCAAGACCCAAGCCTGAGTATATTACTGGGGCACTGCGCCATGTAAGCGGACATGGCGCAATAAGACAGCTGAATGTCTTGGCCTGTGCGGCCAATCAGCTACTCGGGACGTCGGTATCGCGCTTGCGCTTGTTGCCCATGCGCACGCCAATGTCCATCAGGAACTGGAAGAAGCCTTCCTGGTCTTCCAGCACATTGCTCCAGAACGGTGAGTGATACAGCGCCACCGCGCCGTGCACCAACGCCCAGGCTGCGCAGTAATGGAAGTAAGGCGGCACGTCTTCGAGCTTGCCTTCGCTGATCCGGCCTTTGATCAGCTGGGTCAGGCGTTCGAAGTTCGAGGCGCGGATCTTGTGCAGTTCCTCGACCATCTCCGGCACCTGGTTGCCCTTGACCACCTTTTCTTCCAGGCGGTCGAACAAGCGGTAGCGCTGCGGGTCACGCATGCGGAACTCGAAGTAGGCCCGCGACAGGGCTTCCTTGTCCTTGTCCACATCCGCCGAATGCAGCAGCTCGTTCAAGTCGCGCTCGTAATCGAGCATCAGGCGCAGGTAGATCTCCGCCTTGGATTTGAAATGTTTATAAATCGTGCCTTTGCCGATACCCACGGCATCCGCAATCATCTCGACGGTGACACTGTCTTCACCCTGGTCGAGGAACAACTTGAGCGCGGTGTCGAGAATTTCCTGCTCGCGGCGGCGAAACTCACGGACCTTACGGGGTTCTTTGTGCATAAGAAAAAGGTCTGAAGGGTCAAAATTCGAAGCCGGGTATTATGCCTAACTTACGCAAAAATGCACGGATCATCCGTTCTCGGCCACTGTTCTTCACAAAACCGTACACACCCGGCCCGCCGTTTCCCACGCCAATGTACCGCGCCTGCGCGCTTTGACGACAGTGAGAACTTATCCGAAGCGAGCGTATTCCAAATTTGTTTAAAAACCACCCCGGCCCGACTGGACGCGTTGGCATACTGATCAATACTTCAACTGTCGGCGCGACATCTCCCCCAAGTGACGCGCTGATAAAGGTACCAACGGACCGCGTGCCTTTGTTTTACTCCTAATGGTCTTAACCCGGATTCACCCCCCAGAACCCGGGTTTTTTTTGCATGGAATTCAGGCTTGCACCGGCCGGACGTGAGCCAGCGGAAACAATTGCTTAAAATTTTCCGTCGTCTGCTCGGCAAACCGCTCGTAGGACTCGCCGCGCAGCATCGCCAGGAACTCCGCCACTTCCCGTACGTATTGCGGAAGATTCGGCTTGCCTCGATAGGGAATGGGCGCCAGGTAAGGCGAATCGGTTTCCACCAACAATCGATCAGCCGGCACTTTGCTGGCGACATCGCGCAATGCATCGGCATTGCGGAACGTGACAATCCCGGACAAGGAAATGTAATAGCCCATGTCCAGTGCTGCCTTGGCCATGTCCCAGTCTTCAGTGAAGCAATGCAGCACCCCGGCCTGGGGCAGCGCGGCATCACGCAGCAAGGCCAGGGTGTCGGCCCGGGCGCCACGGGTATGGATGATCACCGGCTTGCCGGTTTGCCGGGCGGCCTCCAGGTGCAGCCGGAACGACGCCTGCTGCACGTCGGCGGCTTCCGGCTCGTAGTGATAGTCAAGGCCGGTTTCACCAATGGCGACAACCCGTGGATGGTCGAGCTCACGCAACAACCAATCGAGCGCCGGCGCGGCGTCTGGCTGGACATCCAGCGGGTGGACACCGACCGAGCAATCGACATCGGCATAACGTTCGGCCAGTGCCTTGACGTCGGCGGCGTTGTCGGCGCTGACGCCGATGCACAGGAAGTGACCGACACCCCGTTGGCGGGCCGCGTCCAGCGCAGCATCCAGGGAGCCGCCGTGGGCAGCGAGGTCGAGACGGTCAAGGTGACAATGGGAATCTACAAGCATAAAGGGCTGGGCTACATCGTATGGGTGGGACGGTCGGACTTCAGGGAGCCGGCCAAGTGGGTTTCGATCTGATTGCGAGCCGAATTGTCGCCGTCGTTGAACTGCACGCCAACGCCAGCGGCCCGGTTGCCCTGGGCGCCTTTGGGCGTCATCCAGATCACCTTGCCGGCGACCGGGATCTTTTCCGCTTCATCCATCAAGCTCAAGAGCATGAACACTTCATCGCCCAAGCGATAATTCTTGTTGGTCGGAATGAACAGGCCACCGTTCTTGATAAAGGGCATATAGGCGGCGTAAAGCACCGACTTGTCCTTGATGGTCAAAGACAGGATGCCGTTGCGTGGCCCGGGACTGACAGGTTCGTTCATGCTGATCTCCGCTGCAATTGAGCTGAGTTTAGGCAGTACCTGTCAGTTTCGACCAGGCAAACTCGCCCACTGCACCAACAGCGCCTCGAGCAATAGCACCCGATTGAGGTTCGCCTTGCCTAGCACCTTCTGACGTTGGGCAAGAATCCAGTCCTGAATGTTCAAGATTTTATCCTGGCTGCTTTTTTGCGCCAGGTACTGGATGACCTTGCGCATGTCCGCCAACCCCAGGCCGGCCTCATCCTCGGTCAGCTGGTAACGCAGGATCAGGCTCGACCAGTCGCAGAACCAGTCAAACAGCAGGAGCAACGGGATCGCATTCCAGCCCTCGGCCAGTTGCGTGGGCGATTGCTGCTGCTTGAGCAGTTTCTTGACCCCATCCACCACCAGGGCCCGCTGTTCACGCACGCCCTGGGCCTGAAGGCTGACAGCCGCCAAGGGCGAGCCGGCCGCCAGGGTCAGCAGCTCGACACGCTCTTCGTCGCTGCTATCGGGCAAGGCCTGGGCCAGCCACTGCAAACTCATCGCCTCGCTCGGCAGCGGGCAGGCCTGCTGCACGCAACGACTCTTGATGGTCGGCAGCAAGCGGCTCGGCTGGTGGCTGACCAGCAACAGCACGGTATCGCCGGAAGGTTCTTCAAGACTTTTGAGCAAGGCGTTGGCGGCGTTGATGTTCATCGACTCGACCGGCTCGATCAGTACCACCTTGCGCCCGCCCATCTGCGAGGTCTGGACCACGAAGCTGACCAGATCCCGGACCTGGTCGACCTTGATCGCCTTGTCCGCCTCCTCCGGCTCCAGCACGTAATTGTCGGGATGGCTGCCTGCCTTGAGCAGCAGGCATGACTTGCACTCGCCACAAGCGTCGTTCGAGACACCCGGGCGCAGGCAAAGCAGACTGGCCATCAGACGCTCGGCCAGTGCCCGCTTGCCGATGCCGACCGGTCCGTGCAGCAGATAGGCATGGGCATGCTGGGCACGACCGGCCAATTGCTGCCAGAGACCGTCTTGCCACGGATAGGCTTCAGCCACGGACACGCTCCAGCAAACGCGGCAGCAAGCCGTCCAGGGACTGTTGCACCTGGGCCAGCGGTTGCGCCGCATCGATCAACAGGTAACGCGCCGGATCGGCCTTGGCGCGACTCAGGAAGGCATTGCGCACGGCGTTGAAGAAAGCCTGGCCCTCAAGCTCGAAACGATCCAGCCGGCCACGGGCGCTGGCGCGGGCCAGGCCGATTTCCACCGGCAAGTCGAACACCAGGGTCAGGTCTGGCCGCAGGTCACCTTGGACGAAGGCTTCCAACGCGGCGATGCGCTCCATGGACAAACCGCGACCGCCGCCCTGGTAGGCATAGGTCGAATCGGTGAAACGGTCGCACAGCACCACGGCACCACGGGCCAGCGCCGGGCGAATCACCTCGGCCAGATGCTGTGCCCTGGCCGCGAACACCAGCAACAGCTCGGTGTCGGGGTTCATAACTTCTTCAATGGGCGCCAGCAGCACCTCGCGAATTCGCTCGGCCAACGGTGTGCCGCCCGGCTCACGGGTCAACACCACCTCGAGGCCGGCGGCCCGCAGGCGTTCGGCCAGGTATTCGCGATTGGTGCTCTTGCCGGCGCCTTCCGGGCCTTCCAGCGTTATAAACAAGCCAGTCACAGGCGATCCTTTATCAATGTTCATTGCGAGCTCGGCGGCTCGCTGGCATTCGGTTCAGGGGCAGGTTGCTGGGGCGGTACCTGGGGCACGTCCTCAGGCGCCGTATCGGGAGATGCCGCCGGGATCGGCGCCTGCTCGTCCGGGGTTGCCGGGGCCGGGCTGGAGCGGTAATCGGCACGGCGCTTGAGCTGGAATTCGCGCACCGCGTTGTTATGCGACTCCAGGTCATCGGAAAACACGTGGCTGCCATCACCGCGTGCGACGAAGTAAAGGCTATTGCCCGACGCCGGGTTCAATGCCGCATGAATCGCCTCGCGTCCCACCATCGCAATAGGCGTCGGCGGCAAGCCTGGAATCAGATAAGTGTTATAGGGATTTTCTTCTTTCAAATGGGCACGAGTCAGTTTGCCAGTGTAGCGCTCGCCCAGGCCGTAGATCACCGTGGGATCGGTCTGCAGGAGCATGCCCAGGCGCATGCGTCGCACAAAGACGCCGGCAATCTGCCCGCGCTCCTGGGGCACGCCGGTTTCCTTCTCCACCAGGGACGCCATGATCAGCGCTTGATACGGTTGGGTGTAAGGCACATCGGCGGAACGCTGTGCCCATTCCTTGGCGAGCACGTCTTCCAGGCGGTCGTAGGCTTTTTTCAGCAAATCGACATCCGAGGTGCCACGCACGAAGCGATAGGTGTCCGGGAAGAACCGGCCTTCGGGAAATATTCCGGAGTGGCCGATACGCTCCATGACCTGGTTATCGCTCAGGTCGGTGAGGGTCTGCTGGAGCTTTTCATCCTTGGCCAACGCTGCGCGCACCTGGCGGAAATTCCAGCCTTCCACCAGCGTCACGCTGTACTGCACCACTTCGCCGCGCTTCCAGACACCGATCAGGCCTTCCATCGTCATGCCTGGCACCATCCGATACTCACCAGAGTGCAACGGCTGGTCAGCGAGATTGAAACGCCAATAGATCCGCAGCCAGAAGGCGTCCCTGATCAGGCCGTCGGCTTCGAGGCGCTTGAGGGTTCCGGTCGGGGTGGTTCCGTTGGGCACGTCCAGCAATTCTTCCTGGGTGATGTTCAGCGGCTGTTGCAGCGCCGAATGGATCTTCCAGGCCGAAGCCCCCAACAACAGCCCTGCCAGGACCAGGCCGGTCTCCAGCAGCAGCAAGAATTTACGTCTCACGAATCAAGCATCCAGTAGCGCACGGGCAAGGGTCTGCAGTTTACGGGTGAGCGGGCCAACCGACCAGCGCGCCGAACCGCATCCACGTACCGGCCACACGCCATACACGCTGTTGCAGACGAAGACTTCATCGGCCTGGTGCAACTGTTCGAGGCTGATGTCCGTGATTTGCGTGGCGATGCCTTGGGACTTGGCTTGAAACAATAATTCCGCGCGCATTACACCGGCCACGCCGCAACGGCTCAAGTCCGCCGTGAACAATACGCCATCGCGCACCAGGAACAGGTTGCTGAACACCCCCTCGATCACCCGTCCGGACGTATCCAGCATCAAGCCTTCGGCATGTTCCGAGTCGGCCCATTCGGCACGGGCCAGCACCTGTTCAAGGCGATTGAGATGCTTGAGGCCGGCGAGCAAGGGCTGCTCGGACAAGCGCACGGTACAAGCAAACAGGCGAATGCCTTGTTCGGCATGGGTCGTGGGATAAGCGGCCGGCGGACTCCCCTGCAGGATGCGCCGGGCCATGGCCAAGGGATCAGCGGCATAACCGCGCAGACTGTCGCCACGGGTCACGATCAGCTTCAGCACGCCGTTACCCAGCCCCCGGGCGTAGGCACTCAGCTCAGCGCTCAACGCGTTCATGTCGACATTGAGCGCCAACCGCCGGCAGCCTGTCTCCAGGCGTTGCAGGTGACGATCCAGCAACACGGGCCCGCCGTCGTGCACGGCGATGGTCTCGAACAACCCATCGCCATAAGCCAGGCCGCGATCTTTCAGCGACAGGACGTCGGCCGGCTGACCGTCGACCCAGCTTTCCATCAACCGGCGAACCGGCGGAACACCAGCGAACCGTTGGTCCCGCCAAAGCCGAAGGAGTTGGACAGCACCACATCGATATCCATGCTGCGGGCGGTGTGCGGCACGAAGTCCAGGTCGCAGCCTTCGTCCGGCTCATCGAGGTTGATGGTCGGCGGCGCCGTCTGGCTGTTGATCGCCAGGACGCTGAAGATCGCTTCCACCGCCCCTGCCGCACCCAGCAGGTGACCGGTCATGGACTTGGTCGAACTGACCGCCAGCTTGTACGCGTGCTCGCCAAACACGGTCTTGATCGCCTGGGCTTCGGCCAAGTCGCCGGCCGGGGTCGAAGTGCCGTGGGCGTTGATGTACTGCACCTGCTCGCCGTTGATTTTCGCGTCACGCAAGGCATTGGCGATGCAACGGGCCGCACCGGCACCATCGGCCGGTGGCGAGGTCATGTGGTACGCATCGCCACTGGTACCAAAGCCGATCAGTTCGGCATAGATGGTCGCGCCACGCGCCTTGGCGTGTTCCAGTTCCTCGAGCACCAGCGCACCGGCACCGTCGGACAGTACGAAGCCATCGCGCCCCTTGTCCCATGGCCGACTCGCGCGGGCGGGCTCATCGTTGCGGGTCGACAGCGCACGGGACGCGCCGAAACCGCCCATGCCGAGGCCGCAAGCGGCCATTTCAGCGCCACCGGCAATCATCACGTCGGCTTCGTCGTACATGATGTTGCGCGCGGCCATGCCGATGCAGTGGGTACCAGTGGTGCACGCCGTGGCGATGGCGTAGTTGGGTCCCTGGGCACCCAGGTGGATGGACAGGAAACCGGAAATCATGTTGATGATCGAACCCGGCACGAAGAACGGAGAAATCCGACGCGGCCCCGAATCGTGCAGCGTGCGGCTGGTTTCTTCGATATTGGTCAAGCCGCCAATACCCGAACCCATGGCCACGCCGATGCGTTCACGGTTGGCGTCGGTGACCTCCAGGCCAGCGTTACGCACTGCCTGGAAACCGGCTGCCAGGCCGTATTGAATGAACAGGTCGAGCTTGCGGGCTTCCTTGACCGACAGGTATTCCTCGACATTGAAGCCCTTTACCGAGCCGCCAAAACGGGTGGAATAGGCAGAAAGGTCGGTGTGTTCGATCAGACCAATGCCACTGCGGCCAGCCAGAATGCCCTGCCAACTGCTCGG